>Ga0098061_1000363_pt1 | contig 21213 bp, 15 predicted proteins | sample 22_taG_FD_92579 | JGI IMG/M metagenome (GOLD analysis project Ga0098061, IMG submission 92579) | Marine viral communities from the Subarctic Pacific Ocean - 22_ETSP_OMZ_AT15343 metaG | ecosystem: Environmental > Aquatic > Marine > Oceanic | place: Subarctic Pacific Ocean | collected 2015-01-20
CTGCGCCATCTGGGAGGCTCGACCACCTTCTTCCGCCTCGGTACCTATGCCCAGCCCGAGGTGGATTAGGCCCCCGATGAGCGCTCCGACGGGGCCTCCAATTTGGGAACCTGTCTTTACCCCCTCGCTCGTTTCCTCCATGATATCGAGCGCACCTTCCCCTGTGGACTGCTTCTTCGCTTCCGTCTTCGTCTTCTGTTCCGCAAGGATCATCTGTTCCCGTGCCCTCGCCTGAGCTGCCCGAGCTAGGTCAAGCTCTTCTTCTTCCGTAGCTACCTGGGGGGCTGCGATCATGCCTGGGCCTCTTCCTCTTCAGCCTTCTTCCGCTTCTTCTTCTTGGACGTAGCCTTGATGATGACCTTCGTAACGGAGGAGACTCCCGAGATGATGGCTGCAATGATGACGTTGGGTAGCATTACACCGGAGCCCCAGGCGTCTTGATCAAGCGGTAGTACACCGCCACGTCGATGTCGCCGCTGAATCCAAGCACAAGGCTCAAAGCTGAACTGGTGACAAGGGTGGACGATGTCGCCACGGCGGACTGTAGCCGCGCAGGGCTCGTACTGTCGTCCATCTGTATGGCATTGCATAGATCGAGGAGGACATTAGTACCGCCCGCTTGGGACGGTGCGGAGATCCGCCCAAAGACTCGGTCGTCTGCCCCCCAGGTCATGTTGACCACGGTGTTGGACTGCCACAGGGACGACGTGATGCGGTGCTGACTGGTCTGATACGTCGTACCTGTCGCCAGGGCTTTGGATGTACCCGTATTGAGGAGGCCGACGACGAAGCCCGCTACGTTTTCATCCGGGATACTGGTCCCGTACGCGAACCAGATCTCAACCCCAGTGAAGTCCCCATCACTCCACGTTACCGTGGCCCCCGTGTCAGGGTTGACGATGGTGTAGCGTGCCTGGTAGCACTTTTTGAGCTGGAAGGCTGATCCGGAATGGGCCGAGCCCACGTACTGGATCTCCCCACCACTGTCTGCGATGGAGGTCTTTATGGCCGTGTTCGCCTCCGACGCGAGGTCAGCCGCGAGGAACTGACGCCACCGGGTCACACCAGCACGTCGAACACGTCGGGTCCGCCCCTGGAGGCTGGTACCTACGAGGCCCACTAGACTCTCCGCCGCGCGTAGATGACAAGAATCTCCGCGCTGGCACCCCCGACCGCATCAACCTTGGCTTGAAGGCGCATGTGCTGTCCTTCGACAGGCAGGCTGACCTTGTAGACCCTGTTCAGGGTTGGGGTCGGATCATCAAGGACAATCTGATACTGCTTGGTCGCGGCAAGATACGAGGTCCCGTCGATCTCCTCGATGAGGTAAGTACTCCAGTAGGTCGTACCGCCTAGATCATTCCCTGATTCCGGGCGCACGGTGATCGAACCAATACTACCGAGCCCTGTGATGTGGATGAAGAAGTCCACCTGCCGGAAGCCCCGGCAGTCAACGCTGCCGGTGGTGGCGGCGTAGGTCGTTCCCGGAACAACTGCCGCTTGGATCACAGTCGTATCGAGGTCCGACGAGAGCATGTCTTGTCGTCTGTACTGGCCAGTAGCCATCGGTCACCCCTACGTGATGCGGTTGGCACCTTCGCCGCAGAACACCCAAGCACCGTCAGCTGCATCTGTGAGAGCGTGTCCGACGTAAACCGTGGTGTCACCACCTGCGGAACCTGCGAACCCCCCGCTGGCGGCGAGGTACAAGGGAGAGCCCGCTGATGTCGCATCTGTGGTGTCCACACCCGTGACCAGCTTCCAGGGGAGCACAACACCGTACCCCCCGTCAGGGATGGCGTGCTTGGTGATCATCAGCCGACCAGAACAGGTAGTAACTGCCCCTTGATCGGCCAACGCAATCTTGAGGTACGGTCCCTCATGGCCAATGAAGTAGACAATCAGGTTGGCGGCGATGTCTGCCCCCGTACCGTTCTTGACCTTGACACCTTCGGCGTAGTTGAAATCACGGCCCGCTTTGATCAGGCGCTGCTTCATGTTGCCCATTTTTGTCTCCTATAGACCTCTAGCCGGACCCCGGCTCTGGGATTGTAGTAGCAGAAGATGCGGAATAGGTCAAGGTGCCTCAAGTGCTTCCAAAGCGTCCTCACCCACAATCTCTTCCAGAAGGGTACGACGCGCAGCCTTGTCGACGCCCTTGAACGTGGCCTCATGGACGAGCTTACCGTATTCTTCCTTGAGATCTTTGGCCGCATACTTCTGCGTGGTGTCGTAAATGTACGTGGCCCGCAGGAGACCAGACAGTTCCCCGAGACCAAGAGCAAAGGCTGCGACGGCTCCGTATTGCTCTTCGGTAATCTCCTTCCGGAATCCGGGTTGCTTTAGGACTGCGATCTCCTCTTCGTCTAGCCCCCAGAGGTAACCCAGGAGGTCTCCGCCCTTATCCGAGACCGCACCGCCAGTTACTGCCTTCTCCATGTCCATGACGACACGCACACGCAGGCCTTCCGTCAGCAATCCGGCTGCCCATGCCCGGTTTACGACACGCATGGGGATATTCCCTGACGCGTACGAGATGTAGTACTCGCCGGTAGGTCGCCCCTCTTTGTCCTTCTTTTCGTGGACATACTGCTCTAGCCCGTGTGCCAGCATGAGCTGGTACTCCTCGGGGCGGATCCGCTTACCCCACTTGGACGACGGGTACTCCTCTATCCAGTCAAGTTTGCCGAGAACGGGTCCGATGAGGAAATCTCCGACGGGCCCTGCCTGGTCTACAAGTTCTTCCGCGATAAACTTCCCGCTCGCTGTGAAGTCGGTGCGTAGGTCGGGGTTCAGGGACGTTTCCTTCAGCAACAAAGAGACAACAGGTGCGACCGCCCCGTTCACCATGTCCAGAATCCAGGGGAGTTCTTCCCCATGAGTGCTTCCGAGCGTCGAGTATTGGATTCCAATGACATCTGTGCGGCCCTGAAGGAGGGACCGCTTACGCTGGGCATCGGTAAAAGCATATGTTGCGAACGGGACACCGGTACGATGCCACTCTCTCCGATTCTGCTCAGCGGCGGCTATCCGAACCTGCCGCTCTCGCTCTTCATCCTCCATCCGCTCCCCGTAAAGAGGCTTCCAGCCCAGGAAGGGCTCGAACAGCTGCCCTCCTCCACGATACATCGCCTCGATGCGCTGAACTCCGTACCTCCCGAGGAGCCAGTTCTGCATATCGAACGTCTCGTCGAGCCCGTCGAAGACGTTTCGGTGCATCTGACGCATCGCGTTCTTCTTGTACGAGTAAAAGAGGACGAGGTTGGAGAGGTAGGCCTTCTCCCAGTCATGAACACCGGAGTCCCACTCGTACAAGTTCGTGAGGACGAAGTCTTTGGCCTCTTCTCGCGAGTGTCCTGCCATACGCATCCGAAAGTAGGGTGCCATACGTTGACGCTTGCTTCCCTCGGCTGCGACACGGGGTACTAGATCAAAGTAGTTCCGAAGACTGATCGTCGTACGATGATCAATAAGCCGATTTTTGTAAGAGGCTCTGGCCCAGGTCTGGAAAGACCTGGCCGTGTCCGCCGAGAAGAACGAGTCCATTATCCCGTCTTCAATAGCCTCGCTGAGGAACGCCCCCACCGTCATGTCCTCCCCGAACTGGTCTTTCATCCCACGCCTCATAAGCGTGCGGGGATCAGCGGCCAGCAGTGTCTCAAGCTGTTGATTCCAGATGGAATCAAAGAAGCCCGGTAGCTCGGGTGCTCCTGTCGATGTCGTATGGGTAGCTGCCTGGGCCCGCTGGGCCTGCTCGGCGGATACCGTACGTTTCGCGACCTTGGTACGATACGTCTTGAAGTAGCCCATCGTTCCGACGCGGCTGGCCGGATCAAAGATTCCACCTCGACCGAAGGCGCTCTTAGCCGCAGGGATGGTCTGGAGTTCATCCTGCACCATGTTCCGGGGGATGTAGCCCACCCGAGGGACGGCGAACCCATACAGAAGTTTCCGCTTCCAGAGCCCGAAGAGGGTGTTCACCGTCCAGAATGCCCAGGCGCTAGCAGAGTTGTCTGTTGTCGCGATGGCGTCACGCATGTTCTTCTGGATACGACTGAGTCTCTGGTTCATACGGGATATGAGGTCTACCGGAATCCCCACCATAGAGTTTCCAGTGGGGTCCATCGTATACGCGAGGAGATGCGCGCTCTCCTGCCGTAGTTTTCCCGCCTGCTTCGCCGTGTCTCCTGCTCCTTCCAATGATTGCAGCCCGTAGTGCAGCATCGCATCCACGCCGTCCAAGATGCCCATGGCCTCTGGCCGCCGTGTCAATCTCGACACAGGGACTGTCCTTATTACCGATTCGCCCACCGCATTAAACGTCTCCAACACAGCCATAGGCTCATTACCAGGGTGAGCTGGAGGCACAATCGAGCGCACCCGTACGGCGGGCTTGAGCAAGCCATCATCTGTGAGGAGAGCCTCAACCGCAGCCGACCGCTCCGCCCACTTGGGCTTCTCCACTATTTTTGTCTCGGGCTGTCCGGCCCGTTCACCCTGCGCGACCATCCGACCTGTTGGAACTTCCTTCCGCTCCACGATGGGGTGCTGTGCGGCAGCAGTAGGACGGCGGACCCCTTTGGTCGGATGTTTTCCTGGAGGTAAGTCGGGAGTTGCGAGAGTCACAGGTGGCTCTACGGGTGGAAGTGTATACCCTTCAGCCGTCACCTTACTGGTCTTCCCGTACTTGGGCGTGTTGTATACGTCGAAGAAAGGTTGCATGTCCTCAAGGAATACGACGTAGTCCCCCGCCTCGAACTCAAGCCGTCCTAGCTGGAGCTTTTCGTACTCCGCAAGGGTCGCGTGATTGTAGAGGTGCTCCATACTCCGCAACATCCGTGTCGTCAGACGCGGCCCGTTACGATTCCAAAGGCGTTTGAGGAGCCGATTCATCATCGCGGCATGGATAAGATTTCGATAGAACAAAGAGCGGCTTCTGGCCTTCTTAGAACTCTCTCCGGTCAGTGCGAACTTCGTGAGCCCCTCTGTGAGTCCGTCTTCCAGTGCTTTGAGTTGGTCTGGTAACGACCGGCGGAGGAAGTTCGGATCTCCCATGTATTCAGGCTTCCGAAGAGCCGTAAGCGCGCCATCTACAGCACCAGAAACGAGATACTCATCTCCGAACTGGCCCCGCATAAAGGATCGGACGAGAGACTCGAACTCAGGGGGGAGAACAGCGGCTTTTTCAAGCACCCCGTCGGCAACGAGTTTACGAGTCCGGTTGTACCCGTGAACGGCATTGAAGATGAACTCCAGGGCGTCCTTAGCCACGGGCAACGACGCTGTGGTGAGGGCCACCTCGGACTTACCAGCGCCTGCACCTGATTTCACGTAAGTGATTCCGTCCTGTACGCGGAAGGCGTCTCCTGTGAGGGGCTCTCCGAGGATGAACTGGCGAATCGGACTGTCCGCCGCGTACTGTGCCCTTCGCGCTGCCGCCCTTGTCGGTGATGCGTATGCTACTCCCTGAATGATTATGTTGTAGTCCTGCTCAGTAGACAAATAGAGCCGCTCGACACCCATTACAATGGCTTTGTTCTCCTCACTAACAGGGGCATCCGAAATCGTGGAGGCATAAGGGTTGAGTCTGGGAAGCGCCTTCCGTAGAGAGAACGCGGTCCGCCAGTACATCCCCTCTGCGGCCCGCCAGAATCCAAGGTTGAACTCAGCTGCGCCTTTTCGTGCAAAGGCTGCGGCACCCGCTGGATCTGCGAACAGAATACGGGCTCCAGCATAGGTCCGAGCCAGTCGAAGGACGGTCTCGTCGTCCATCCTCGCAAGAACGGGCGGGAGTCGCACACGCAACTCGTCGAGGAAAGACCGGCCGCTTGGTCCCTTGTCTTCCCACCCTCTCTTGCGGAACGCTTCGCTACCAGCGGTCAGCCGCCCGAAGAAATCCTCAATGCCTCGGCCCCCACCGAGCCCCGCAGCTCCCAGGCTGGGGGAGGGATCGTAAGCCGGAATGAGTGTGCCTGGCGCGACCCCAGCGCGCTCGGCCTCCCTTCCTCTGAGAGGCACAACAGCCTGTGTCGGGCCTAGATCGTCGGAGATCTTAGCCGCCCCCGCAAGCCTGCCCTTCCATCCGGGGATAAATCCCTCCGAGGCACGGAAAGCGTCGTGCATGACTTCTGCGCGGGCCCTTAGGGCTCGCATGTGGATCCGGTCTGTGTTCGCTCGGATGTGCTCTGCGAAGACCCGGCGGTCACCCTTCTCGCGCAGAACCCTGGGTCCGGGTCTCGCCCGTAAGCCTACTTTTGCGGCTTGCTTGTTCAGAACGCGGGCGGAACGGAGGCGTACTCTTGGAGGGGCCTTCGCGGGGAAGAGGTTCTCCAGGGCCTCAATGTGCCTGTCGATTTCCGCCAGCGCGTCATTCCGTCTTTTCAACTGTTGTGCAAGAACCTGGGGAAGCTCCTCGTCTACAGCGTGTTTCATCGAGCGCCGGATGTTCGCCGCCCTCGTGTTCTTGTTCTTGAAAAGTTGAGCAAGCGTGACCTCGCGCAGATCACTCACGACCTCGTTCAAGATACGGAGTTTCTCTGGAGTGTCCGCTGCCTCGATTGCCTCGTTCAGGAGCCTGTAGTGGAGCCCCTCTCGTCCGCCTCCCAGCCAGAGGAGTTCCTTCGTCATCTGATGCCGGAGCTTTTTCCGAAGTTCCTTTGCTGACGTAACCAAGTTCTCGGGAACTGCTTTGGCGGCGAGCCCCACTGCCCATTCTTCCAGCGTTCCGGGCGGTATGTCTCCCTTTCCGAAGAGGATCTTTCCGACGGCGAGCCTCTCGTCCGGGAGCAAAAAGGCACCCTTTTTCCAACCGGGGACCACTTCCAGCACCGCAGCTTTCACCTTCTTCCGAGACTCCCTCTGCGCTGCGGCGGTGAGCCCCGGCTCACCCTTCTTCACATCCCCCTGAATGCGTCTGATTAGTCCCTTGAGGTTTTTTATGGTCTTCTCCCTGACGGGGAAGGACCGCTTGGGATTCGCTTCGATCTCCTCTAGCCGTGACGCAAGCGTGTCGAGTTGATCTTCCGTGGCCTTGATGTGGACATCCATCTCCCTGACAGTCTCATCCGCACGGTGCCACTTGTTGAGTTCTTTCTCGGCCTCGTCCCCCCGAGCCTGCTTCTTAGCTGCGTTCAAGAACTCCTTGTTTCGCGCTACCGCCGCCTTTTCCGCGTTGTACTTCTCGCTTTTCAGATCACCCTTCATCCTGAACGCGGCATCTCTCGCGTCATATCGTATGGATTTCTCCCCGAGGTAGGCCGTGTGTGCGAGCTGATCAACAGCCGCCGTCCATCCCGCGAGGTCCGTGTCAGCTTGCCGCCCGACCTGCTCAAAGATGTCGTGAAGCTCATCAGCCGTGAGGTTTCCTACGAACTCTTTCGCCCTGGCCTCAGCAAGCTGTTTCTTGTAGAACGAGAGCATCAGCTCGTCCGACTCAGATGCAACCTTGTTGATCAGGTCGTTGATCTCCTTCTCATTTCCGATGTTCATACGTCTGAGCAGCTCTCTCGCAGCAGCCTCTCCTCCCTTTACGGTGTACCTTTCCTGCGGGACCTGAGAGGCCCGGAGCCCTGCTGGTGTGTAGTCACTCTTCTCCCAGGTCTGGTAGTCCGTCTCTACCAGGCGTCCATCCTCATCTTTGATGTAGCGACGGGGAGGGAACTCTATCTCAATGCGCTCGGATGAACGTCGGGCCTGGCCAGCAATCCCCCCCGTGAACTCATGTGCTCTCCCTGCCATCCGAGGGACACTGGCGAGGCCAGCTGCACCTATGACGAGGGGGTCTGGTGTGATTATGGACAGCAGGAGCGTGACGCCCATCCCGGCGTAGCGCGTCGCGCCCAGAGCGAGATGCTCTGGCACACTGTCAGGCTCTCCCAGAAAGTAGACCGACTCCCCGAGCGTGCCTGCCATCGTGGCTAGGCTGTCTGCACGGGCCACACCTCGGTAAGCCGCTTCGTCTGACCCGAGGCGCTCATAGGAGCGCTCAGCAATCTCGGGAAACTTTCCCAAGAGCGTCGGAGGCTTCTCCTGCTGGGGCCCAGTGGGAGCGGCTTCGAGTTGTTCCTCGTAGGTCTCGTCGACAGCTAAGGACCAGGAGTTTGCTAGGCCCTCTATCCAGTCCATCGCGAGGAGCCAGTCCATCGTGCTGGTGACCGGGTTGAACCCGAGCTGGGTTACAAACTCGCCCTCTCTCGCCTCGTACATTTTGGGATCACCAGGGTAGGTGATCGTAGCCCCCGCTCCCTCGAAGATCAAACCCGTCTGTACCTTGGGCAAGACCACCTGACCGGCGACACCCCGGATCTTGTCGATGAAAATGTCGAAGGGTGCCATCTCCGCGCGGAAGGCGGCACCGTAGGCCCCGAGGTGGCCGTCTGACTCTATGCGCTTAGCGAGCGCCTCTCCTGGGTCAGCCCGAAACTCCTCGAACAGCTCTTGTCTGGCGCGTTTCTCAGCGTCGGTGGCCCCGGCGATGAATCCTGGTACGCCTTCTCTCCTCTGGTACCTCGCGAAGGCTCCGTGTGGATCGGAGTGGTACACAGGGGTGTTCGCCATGTGGGCCTGGCGTACCTTCGCTCCAACAAAGCGTTGAAGTTTCTTCTCGTTCTGGTCGTCGATGGCTCGCTCTTCGTCAGTCCAGTCCTTCGTGGCCTTTTCTTCATAGAACGAGTGTTGAGACTCAATGATCGCCCGGTGGAGCGTCTCTATAGCCAACACATACTTGCCGACATCAACGGGGTTGTCCGGCGCGTCGACGGTTGGGACATATAGGGCAGAGTTTCTGCCTCCGTCCGTTGCTGTGTACGCTGCCTCAGCGTGGGCAAAGAGATGACGTACAGCTATGTCGTCAAAGTCAAACTCATATTCCCTTTCTTCCAGGGTCTTGAGAGTCACGAGGGCTCGGGTACCCTCCTCCATAAGCGCATCAATGTCCAACTCCAGCGTGTGCTGTGCGGCAGGATTGTCAGCGAGGGCCTTTATAAGTTCAGCCCGCAGGTCGGGATCATCAGGACGATTGATATAGATTATGTCGTTTCCGGCCCGTGTGGATACAATCTGACCCGGAACCTTGTGCGACTCGTCGAGACGCTCTTTTTTATTCTTCTCGAACTGCTGGTAGTCGGTAGGAAACTCCGCCTTCATCTGGTCAAAAGTCTCATACTCCTTCCCGAGAGTCTGTCCGGCCCAGATTTCAATGGTCCGTACCGTCGCGGGGTTGTTTCCCCAGCGGACACCCCACCGGGCCCTCGGCATTGGAAGGATGTTCCCTTGTTCGTCAACGTACTCCGGGTGGTATGTAGTTCCACCTGTTTTCATCGGTGTTAGAACCCCTCCGCCCTCCGGAGCACTGGGCTTGGCGGGCAGGTAGAGCAGCCCCCAGGCAGAGGGGCTCCCGTCTTCCTTCGGAGGGGCGGCTAGCTCTCCTGCTGCTCTCGCAAGCAAGTCGGGCATCTGGCCACGCTCTTGCTTCGAGAGAGAGAAGGCCCGCGTTATCTCCCCTGGACGTTCCAGGTTGTAGGCCCGTGCGAACTCGTTGTGCTTTGCCGCATCGAAATCCGGGAAGCGCCGCCCCATCCGAGTGATCTCGGTCTCCTCCTCGGGCTCCTCCTCGGGAGGATCTTCCTCCTCCTCCTCCTCCCCATCGACGCCCTGGACCTGTGATGTGACAGGGGTACGAGTCTCCTCCTTCTTCTTCTCCTGCTCACGCGCCTCTTCGAGTCGGGCTCGGTCTGCATCGGTAAGAAGACTTTCTCCCGAGAGACGCTCTCCCCAGCCTGCGGCTAGTTCTTCCAAGACATCTAGGGGGATAGGCTCGGGAACAGGAGGTTTCTCTTCCTCTTTCTCGACTACCTCTTCCTCTTCGACTACCTCGTCAACCGGCCCCCCGGCAAGTCTCTGCGCTGCTTTTCGCTTGGACTCCTCCCAAGCCTCATCAGAGATAGTCCATGGATCAGCGGATGGTGTAGGCTCTGCCATGCTTAGCGGAGATCCCCTTTCGTACTGACGCCTGGCACCCAGGCCTCGTCAGGCTCTGGCTTCCACATTTCTTCTCTCTTTTCCTTCTTCTCTGCGGCAGTGGGCAGCCCTTCTTCTTCTTCTCCTAGTGTCCCCAGCTCACTGATGATCCGCTTCCTTGCGCCCTCTCGTCCTGCGTCAGCACGGAGCTGACGGCGACCCTGCTGACGCCAGAACTTCTCGTCGTCCACCTTCCCATACTTGGCGGGCAGGCCGGGTGCCCCTGGCACCGCGTGGATGTCGCGTGTAGCGGCCGTGATGGGATCTACATACGCCTCTGGGGCCTTCATCTTCCCTCGTTCGAGGCCCAGCTGGGTTTCGATCTTCGCAAGCGCCGCTTCCGTGACACCGTCGTCGGCCCCCGTGTACATGCTAACGAACTTCTCCACTAGTTCTTCGATACTACCCGCCCCGAGTTTGCCTAAGATTTCGCCGTAAGCGTCTCCCCAGAGACTTGCCCCCGGTACACCCCGACGAGAGAACTCCGCCATGAGCCCGCCCGTCCGCTTCCCGCTTGCGTCCGCCTTGCCGTAGACCATGTCTTGGATAGCCGTAGGAGAGACCAGCTCTTCGATAGCCTTCACCTCTCCTGGCTTTATTACCCACTTATCCGGGTTGGTTGGATCTTTTTGATAGAGTGCGGACCGCATAGCGTCGTCTGCGAGCCCAGCCGCATCGAGTTCGGCTGTGGTGGCGCTCTCCGGGAAAACCATAGGAGTGACGTGCGTCTCAAGCAGCCCTTGGAAATTACTATCGAAGTTCGTTCTTCTCCCTATTTTCGTACCAACGACCGCCTTGAAGCCCTTGTGGAGCTGGTCCTGGGCGGTGGCACCGGCACTGTTTTTGCTGTCCTCTAGTGCTTGATAAACAGTGGGAAGATCTGCTTGGTCAACTCGTCCGAGTGCTGCTTGGATATTTACTATGTTAGCCTTGTCCCCGTTACCCAGCTCTCTCATGATGTATTCAGTAGTTTTTCTGGGATCACCCCGACTCGATCCCCCGCTTGCGCTTCGACCGCCTCTCCCGAGAACGTCGTCAACCGCTCCCTGCCAGTTCACCCAGAATTGCGCTTTGCGATCAAGGGTATCTGCCTTGTCCCTCTGTCCGACGCTACGAACACTACTGGCTTCCGCGTTCGTGGCGCTCGTGATCATACGGAGTGCGTCTGAGATGCCTTTCATTGCCTCCTGAGGCTTACCGGCCAAGGAGGTCTGGGACCGCACGAGTGCGGTGATCATCGCCCCAATGCCCTTCTGGTAGTCCTGCTGAATCTTCTGGTTCATCGCATGGATGCCACGCGGGTCTTCCTGCTCCTTCCTAGGCGACGCTCCGAGGAGACTGCGGACGAAGGCTTCCTTCCCGGCCAGGCCGGAGATCTTCCTCCCCGCACGAGTAGCCTGCCCGAACCGACGGACAGCCTCGGCCAGCTTCTCTGGATTCTCCCGAAGACGGGCCAGGAGTTCTGTTTTCTCCTCTGCGCCTTGTCCCATCCTTCCCAAGTCCGCAATGCGTTCCTCGCGCGTCCGTCGTTGGGTTTCGCGGAACGAAGCGGCCATCTCGCGCGCCTGGCGTTCCTGACGTTCCGCCTCGGTCTCTGCTTGTGGCATGGTCTACTGATCCTTCGCGTTGGATTCAACGCCCCGTTGGAACGCAGCGGCCTGTCTTTGCTGTTCAGACAGGTCCAGCCCCGCTGCCTCTCCTATGCCAGCCAGGCCTCCTTCTGCCGTCTGCTTCGTCAGGTCCTGTCCAAGCTGCTCACCGAAGGTGATGCCCGGAGGTGCGTACTGACCGAGAGCTGCGGCCTTCCGGGACTGAAGGTTCGCCATCATGGCCTGCTGTGCCTGGAGCGCGCCCTGTGAGGCCTGCTGGCCCGCCTGGACGGCTTGCTTCCCTGTTGCCTGCTGTGCCCCCGCCCCAACCTGTCTCGCGGCCTCAGCGAGCGCGCCAGGGCTCCCCTGGCCTGTCATCCCTGCACGAGCAAGCTCTGTGGCCTGCGGTCCCATCATGGCACGGGGCGCAGCCTGCATCGCCTTCTCGCGGGCCTTGCCCATCACCCGCATCATATACGTTGGATCAAGCTGCTTTTTCTCTAGCTCCTCGATCTTCCGTTCGTACTTCGATGCGTCTGCGAGATCTTGAAACGCCCGCGCCTTCTCAAGCGCCTTCAGGTTGTCGAACTTGCCGTACTCCTCCATCGCCGCTTGCTTGGCAATACCCTTTGCAGTGTCTGAGCCCATAGTCCGCCCCTAAGCCTTGAAGTAGATGTATTTCATGCTCCGACAACGCACCCGAATCTGCCGGACTTGGATGTTCCCCACGAGCCTGAGACTAGCGGTGTGGAAGCCCTTTGACAAGCTGAAGAGCCCGTGCCCTGACCAGTACCGTGACTTGTACCGGTCCCGCATGGCGTGAGGACGGAGCGTAGTCGACTTCTCTTCAAGGGCGTTCTCACCGCTGTTCGGGTGAGCGAACATCGTCTCGAAGGACTCTCGAATCCCCCATGCCGCCGTGCTCGCTCCGTCAAGGAACAGACGAACGGCGACGCTTCCGTCCCGGATGTTGCTGAGATCTGCCACGGGAAGAGGCGTGGGCTGTCCCATTTCACCTTCACCCGGGAGTGTCTCTACCACTGCCTTTCCGAAACGGGCCGCGTCCGAGGTCCATGTGATCTGCCAAGTCAGTAGAACCAGGGCGTCGTACGGGAGGAAAAAGGAGGTTGCCCCACCGGGTATCGCGACATAGGCAGCGGTAGGCTGGTTCCGTGCCGCAGCCGAAGACGGGAACAGATCATCAATCTGTGTCCCATCCGACGACTTGGCAGGCATGGGCTCGGAGAAGACTGTAGAGAGCCCTTGCCACCGGTAAATTTGAGCGAGGTACCCTTGATTCTCCGTCGCCATAGTCTTCGCTCTGTAGGCATCAGGATCAGCCTGCCTCCTCGCCCCAATGTGCTTGTACTTGAACACATGTCGGATGCCGTTGAAGTAGTCGAGATTCGCTGTCCCTGCGACCATCCCTCCACCCGAGGCCGCTCCGCGTTGGATGTAGGTCGAATCGAACGCAACCACGTCGTCGATGTTCGACCCAGATAAGCTACCGTTGATCTCGTTCAGTAGATCAAAGTTGTCGTTCAATTTAGGGAGAGAGACCACAGGCTCGTCCCCATCGTAAAACACAATGTAGTCGACGGCTGCCATCAGGCCACCTCCGCCTTGAGCGGGAGGGCGGTGAGGTTCCCCCTGTCTACAAAGAACTTATTGGGGTTCCCTGATGAGGAGTGCAGAGAATGGAAGTAGAATCGAATGTTGCGGATTGTAACAGAAGTCCCAGGAGCAACTAAATCCGAAGGAAGCAGTACAGTACGAAGGGCCACGTCCTGATACGTTCGGTAATCGAACTGCTCTTTGACCGGCCGCCGATATGTACCGACACCTCCTGGAATAGCACGAAGAGGCGTCATGATTGAAGCAAAGATATTATCGAAGGGTCGGATCCCCCCAACGACGGTACCGGCAGGTCGCCAGGGATTCCCATACCTGCCAATCGTCACCCGGGGCGAAACGGTGCGTTCGCTCTCCTTGAATTCCCTTTCGTATAAAACACCCTCGACTGAGTAGTGAACATAGAACCCGATGCGAGCGGCGTACCTGTGTTCGTTCAGTGTGATGCCATACACGTTCAGACCGGATCCGGTCGGCTCGTCCGGACTCTCATCCGTATCGAAGCGTCGATCTTCTCTAGCTTCCCAAACCTCCACGCCGTCAAACAGGGCCACATTTACGTTACCGAGGAGAAGTAATGCAGTGGTTCCGGTAGAACCATCGGAATTCAAAATTACATCATCCGGGAAATTTATGGTGAAGCCGTCTGCCGATACGAAAGTCGGCTCCTCGGTTTCCCCGGGGGCGACATCGTCAGGTCCTTGTCCCACAGAAACAGAACCATCGAAAAAAGCGGAATCGGACTTGGTTGTGAAAGCAGCTGCCGTCGGCGCTGTCCCGGAGACACCAACAAAAGACGGGAGATGCACTGTGTTCAGGGCCCCCTTGGCGAGGCTTGCCTCGTTCAGCTCTGCAAGGCCCTTGAAGGCCTCAAATCTATCGTTCAGAGACGCGGCCGTGAACGGCGTTCCGTCCTTCAAGTACGAGTAGGTAGCCATCAGCGCACCAGTTCTAAGATGGAAAGCTCACGCCTCCCGATGAACGACAGTTTGAGAAATTCCGAGGCCGACATCGTGCCCTTGATGTTCATTACAACGACCTCAATCCTGTTCTCTCCTGCGGGCAGATCCACCACAGCATCGACTACGACGGGGAGACGCGCTCCGGCCAAGCCTCCCCCTCCCTGCGGATTCTCAAGACGATCCGGCGTTCTGGGTACCCCCGGAGACGACTCCAGAGCACGTCTTGTTAGAGCTTTCTGTCCGAAAAAATCAACGCCTGCGTCCCCACTTCCAAGAATCGTCTCATGGAGCACACTCCCATTCACCCGAAGAGCAACAAGATATCCAAAGCCCATGCTGTGGAACATGGCTGTTCCATCTGGCTTTCTGACTATGTTCTCTCCGCAGTGGAGATTCAACGAGGCGAACATGTAGGCCGGACCGCCTTTGGCCGTGATCGTCTTGAGGAGACCTCCGTCAGTAAACGACTGCCAGCCATCTTTCGCTTCGATGATTGCCCAGCCGGTCTCGGCCTTGAATCCCGACCGGGATATGTCCCCCCGAGAAAGCGCCTGTACTTGATTGTAACTGCTAGCTGTGTTCAGTACACTGCCCCCTCGGACCTGATGGATGATACAGGTGGCATCATCCGAGAAGTCCGAACGAGCAAAGACTCCAGGGGCAGCATTAAAATTGTGCTCGTTGAGCGCGCCCGAGACCTCGGAGTGAAACGCCAAGAAATTGTCGTTGATGGGGTCGATGGTCACGACCTGCTCGGGCTGGATGTCGTAGAGCTTGTATCTCCAAGCCATGCTGCCCCCTACGGTGTGACCTGTGCGCCACCATAGTAACGCGGAGCCATTTTCACCTGGAGCCCGACGAACTCCCAGGCCCCTGTGCCCCGGATACGGAACTTCACAGACTCGGCCGAGGGTACATGGATGGCGGCGCGTGTCCAGAACGGGCGCTTGTCCCTCCAGGTACCCGAGCCGAACTTTGCTGTGGCCCAAAAGTCAGGTACATCCTTCTCCGAGTACCGCTTTGTCGTGTTGGTCTCAATGACTTCCTCACGCCAGTTCTTGAGTACGTCGATGGCAACTGACGTGCTCTCCGTCTCACGGAGCCAGAGGTACACGACGTAGCTCGTCTTGGCCTTGTCAGAATCCGTGGCCTCCAGCCAAGCGGTCTCAACCAGAGCCCTCCGGTTCTTGACGAGCCCGAGGGCCTGGATGTCCGGGGAGGCTGCGTGATCGAGAAGGTACACGCCCCCGTATCCTCCGTCACCAACCAGCCTCCCGCCCACGAGAGTGTACTGCCGATGGTCTCGTGTCACACAGACGCTGTCCGCCATCATGTCTGTGCGCGTCCGCCAACCGTTCTTGTCGAACGTGAAGCAAGTCGCGTTCCGGCGGTTGCCGTCAAGGCTCAACCAACAACGGTACTCTCGGCTGCGTGGATCATACACAGCCACGGCCTGTACCAGGCGGTTCACCGTCGCACGCTTGAACGTGCGACGGAGCTGCGGAGAAGCGAACGTCAGCTCTGTCCCGTCATACGAGTAGAAGCCCTCGTAGCTGAGCCACAGAACCGTCCCGTCCGGGAGTGTGGACATCGAGTTCGGAGCGGCACACCCAATCGTAGCGGAGAGCGGAGAGTGCCGGAAGCCCTTGCCGTCGTCGGAGGCCCGTACGATGAAACTGCTCGTCGCCGTACAGACGAGCATCCCGTCCTTGACCGGCCACATGCCTGTGACTTCGCCTTGTGGGTCAGGCGTAATGTCGAGCCCGCTTAGGAACGTGCCCCAGTACCCGGGCTCACTTGGTCGGATTGTACCGGGAGCGTCCTCGAAGTTCCCGATCCACAGCCGCCCCAGAGCCATCCGAGCAAGGCGGAAGCGTGGGACGGGGACGACCTTCTGTGCCTTCGCCCCCAGCCAGGTGTCTGGGATGTTGTCTGGATACATCGTGACGACGTTATCCGGAAGGGTAGCGAACCCTGTGCTCGTGGAGAGGGCATCCTGGGTGAGCGTATACAGGCTACTGTCGCCCGTGTTCACGATATCTTTGGTCCGATACAGCATCCTACCTACACAGTGCGTAGGTCCCGTCGGGATGCCACCCCACAAGAGCTGAAACCGAGCCTTCTCGGGCGCACAGGGCTTTGTTGTACGCCTGTCATCCCCCAGACTGTAGGCGGGCCCACCGTCGGCCGCAGCCTGTGCGATCTGCGCCCCGCTGAACTGGGACCAGAGCGTCCGGTCTCGCTTGGGAATATGGATGAAATGATTGACCCGACGTAGTGCAGGCATCTGATCAATCGTGACCGAGTTGCTCGGAGGCGACACAGGGGACAAGTTCCCCCACTTGTCCACGAACTGGACAGCGCACCGCCACTCACCGTTCTCCACCCAGCCCGCGTTGTTGTCTTCGAGTTTCGCCGGGTCAGACACAGGAAGCGTCGTAATCGTGCCGATGCGGCACTGTCCGAAGCCCCGGGACATTGACGTATCTGCGTCGCGGGAAATGTGCGTAGCTACATCCTTTTTCCCCGCGATATTGATGATCGAAGGCCGACTACTCGACCGGTGGGCGTAGCCCACATCGTTGATTCCTGTGTAGTTATCTTCGTCGAGGTTGTCCTCACTGCTGTCCGGGCCGCGTCCTAGAGGGGGGGCCGGCGTCTCTGTGAAGCCCAGAGGCGCGATGCACTCCCCGTCGTAGAAGTACGCGCGTCCGTCTTGCGGAACGATGACCACACCGTTCCCAGTGGCCTCGAACTGCGTGGGGAAGTCTGCCACGTAGCGATCAGGCAATTCCCCCTGCGTGCCGTAGGCCGCTGGGTCCGAGATGAGCTTCCGCCACTGTCGATCCCAGCCGGTGAACTCCCACAGCTCGTCCCCCGTGTGGAGAAGGAGCACGTCTCGCTCTCCCCGCTTGAGGAGACAGTGGAAGATTCCATGCTGCACGAAGCCGTAGCGTGGTGTGGAGGTCGAGATGGAGTCGCTCACCCCCACCCCAACGGGCTTTACCCTACTGGTTGGACGCGTGCCTTCGTCGACCCCAAGAGTCTTGATGGGCACGTAAGCGGTGGGCCCCCAAATCGAATGAAGCGTGCTCTCCTCCAGCAGGTACATGTTCTCGACGCGCTGGGCGATGTCGTTCGCATTGAACAACCCATCGGCCTGCGCGCGAAGAACGAATGGCCCGAGGGTCACAGTCTTCGCGGGGTTCGCCACGCCGGCTCCTACTTACTCGCGAGACGGCGACGAGACTTCGCAACTAACGTGGGCGTCGCGATGAGCGTAAGCTCCCTGAGTCGTTCAGAGCCTTCCTTCACGTACTCCGGCGCATGGCCGTGGACGAGAAACGTCCCCATCACAGGGCTGCCGTGCTCTACTGAGATCATCGTACCCTGCATCTTGATGCCACGGTAGTCAATGAACTCGTAGGTTCCTCCGCAAATCATATATCCCCCTCGGATATCACTGTATTCCACTTCCGATAGTTACCTCGGCTCCGGCCCGAGGATTTCGCTCGGGTCATCCTCCGAAGCACCGGCCGCGAGACCGGGCGCATATCGCCATACCTCTTTGCAAGCGTCTGACGCCCCTCCTCGTAACGTGTCATCATCAACTGTGATGCCGCGTAGTCCCCCATCGACTCGTAGAGGTAGGCCATGGCTCGGTTGATGAGCATGTCGGTGGCCTCTGCATGGATGCGCGGCGCGTCTTGCTCATCCACAAGCTTCTGCGGACGACGGAGGCACCTCACGTCCACCTCGTATCGAGCATCGGGACGGGGGTAGACTCCGTACTGCTGGTACCCGTGCGTGTCCCGTAGAGGCCTAGACCGGTCAGGGATGTACTGACCGTCGTCGATGAACCGACCCGTGTTCAGCTCGTCGATACGCATCTCGGCCAGCAAGTAGAACTTCTGCTTGTTGTCAGGATAGACAACCCCATCGCTGTTCAACCCCTTCGCATCGTAAGCAAGATTGGCGTATCTATGCGAGGGATCGTACTCTAGCGTACTCACGCGGCGTCGGTAAATGCGAACGTGGATTCCTGACTGATGCTGCGACGCCCGCTCCCCGGTGAACCCGGTAAGCGGAAAGTTGTGCTGCGTGAGGAAGCCCAGGGCGTACTCGATGTTCGGGACGGTGAGGATAACAGCCGAGTATGCGTCCAAGAGAGGCACAATCTCTTGGTCTACAACCTCTGTTGGAATCTCAACTGATACCTTTCCCGATACAGGACTGGGGGCTGACTCGTAGCGGGGCTCCCGCACACGGTTGTCCGCGAACTCGTTGTGCGTTGGTGTACGGGCGATGGTCTGATCTGTGTTACTCCACTGGGCCGCGTACGAGTTCCATTTGGCGAGCCCCGGGAGGCGGAACTCTGCGTCCCGTTTGCCCCAGGTATACGTCACGACGTACTCGAACTCACCAGGGGGCTCCGGCCCTTTCCACGGGTTCGTCGGTAGCCCATCTCCTGTGGAGTCAGTGAGATCCAAAGCCACTTGGGGAGCGAGCCCCGGGCCTTCGAGCTGAAAATGTTCGCGGCGGAAGACGATCCGAGGGATACCCGAGGCTACCCGACTTCGAGGACCGATGAGTATCAGTTCTTCGGCCTCGTCCTGGCCGATGATGTTGAGCGGATACTGCTGGGTGCTGCTGGCCAACCGCATCGAACGAAGCTCAATCAAGTCGTCCGGAAAGGCGTACGCCTCCGTGTAGATGCGGAACTTGGGTGTCCACAGCGACGAGGGACGGCTTAGGTCAAAGGGATGTACGAGCGTGAGATGCCACCTGTCGCTCTCCAACCAGACAGTCCTGATTTGATTCCGGAGGAACGTTCCGTCCGCTAGCTCGAACTCGATGACGCGCCCGTCCCACGACCGGTCAGTTTTCCATGTCGTCGTATACAGCTCGTCTGTATCCGCATCGGCCACAGTCTTCGTGTAGTTGGTCTTGAAGACCCATGGGTCGGCACTGGCCGGATCAATACCCGACGTTGTAGCGGGGGTCAACGTGTCGTTGTCCGAGGCCGATGCCACATCCGGTTCGGTCGTCACCCGGAGCTTGTCCTCGAAGAAGAGGAACGGGGCTTCCAGGGCCAACTGGTTGTACGCACGGTTGATGAACCCCGTGACCCTTGAGAGGGCCTGCGGGGACTGGTCTGGGGACCAGTCGGCCTGGGCGTACATTGCGGTGCGGATCGCTGCCAGGTTCATGGTCTACCCTCGGCAGTCGAAGAAGGCGTTCCCCGTGCCGCTTGCACTTATACCTGCCACAGCCATTCCGAAAACGCAAGCAGGGGCTGTGGTCCCGGCCGCGAATTTGATGACGGAGCCCGCTTCGACTCCACCGGTTGTCAGTGCCTCGGTATCAGACACACCGGCACCGGAGCCGACTTGGATCGTACCGAGCCCGCGCCGAAGCACGTACCCATACGACCCAGCGGCGATGGTGTGTTGGGCGACGCCGATCACACGAAGCCCGTGAATCAGCGCCCCAGCGGAGGCGAGCACAGCACGGTACTCCGTACTCGTCGTGTTCCGCATGACCACGTCCCCTTCCGTGAAGGAGACGGAGTCCTCATTGAGCACATACACCCAGGTCTCTGGCCCACGTTCGTCTGCGGCTAGCTCCAGCGTAGTCCCGAGACGGGCCTCCGCTGTGGCAGCTACGCTGGCAAACGTGGGCATTCAGATCAGCCGCAGTTGATCATGGCCGAGCCGACCGTGGCGTCGGCAAGGGCACTCAGCGACACTCCGATGCAAGCATCGTTTTGTCCACCCGTGGTGTCCAAAGCAATGACCTCGCCAAGGGTCGTGGTGTCTGTCATCAAGGAGAGGCCCGAGGCGGTGGTGGCACCACCCAGGACGCTGCCCTTGCCAGACTTCAGCACAAAGCCATACGAGTTGACCGCGATGGCATGTTGTGCCACACCCACGACTTTCTTTGACGAGTGCCTTCCCGTTGGGCAGATCTGCACTTGGAAGTACTCGGCCTTTGTAGCGTCGGTGTTGTCCAGCGTCATAACGGGATTGCCTTCCGCAAGAGCGGTCGGTCCGTCATCGACATTCTTGATGTAGACCCACACCCGGTTGCCGTAGTCGCCGTTCGGGACGGTCAACTCAAAGCCCAGTGGAGCCTGCTGCGTAGTGGTGACCAGATCCGTAGCGATTCCAGCTGCGGTGAATCCCATAATGCCCTCCTAAGGCGTCGCTGCGCCGGTAACGGCGAAGTTTGCCCTGCGCTGGGTGGTATGAAGACCCATCATCAGAACGATTTCGTAGCGGAAGATGTCCTGATCCGGGATACGGAATGGACCGCGAACAGCAAAGTCACCCTTGGTTTCCTTGCTGGAGTCGTGACCGAGCGTGAACATGTTCCACGTCTGGGTCTTGAATCCGTAGATGACACCGTCAGCACCGTTCGTCTCTGTTCCCGCCGTGTAGGCAGCGTCGGAGATGTCGATGGAGTCGTCGAGGTAGAAGTCCGCATTGAGGAACTTGATGCCCTGCCGGACGTTGCCGGGAGCCTTGTCGCCCTCAATCTTGGCCACGCGGACCTGATCGTCGAGGTCCTCGATGTAGTTGAGGTAGGACTGCTCGTCACCGATCATCAGATCACAAGGCCCGAGGGTCTTGGCCTGACGAGAAGCGGCGAAGTACGCCTTCCTCAGCTGGGTCTTGCCGTTGACCGCGAACGAGGTGATGTCCTCGTACTGGTTGTGCCAACCGGCGACCGGCGAAGCGGCACCGGAGGCCGCGATGTTGTGAACCGTGTTGGTCTGGGAGCCCGTTGCGGCGAACTCAAAGAGCCCGTCGACTGCGGTACCAGCCGGCGTGAACGTCGTGTTGCCATTCAGCGTCACGAACGAACCCACGTTGCCCGTACCCGCACCGGTTCCCAGCTGATTGGAGATCAGCTCATGGAAATCCGCGAGCGCCAGCTCGGGATAGTGCTTGAGGATACGTGCGAGGTCCATCTCGCCATTCGCTTCGGCCAGATCCTTGCCCGGAACGTCA
>Ga0098061_1000364_pt1 | contig 21176 bp, 37 predicted proteins | sample 22_taG_FD_92579 | JGI IMG/M metagenome (GOLD analysis project Ga0098061, IMG submission 92579) | Marine viral communities from the Subarctic Pacific Ocean - 22_ETSP_OMZ_AT15343 metaG | ecosystem: Environmental > Aquatic > Marine > Oceanic | place: Subarctic Pacific Ocean | collected 2015-01-20
CAACGCCTTCAAACGGAACATCAAAGAACCGACACTCTTCAAATACTGCGCCGTGATGTTCGGATGTGATGGAGAAGTTGTCTCTCTCGATCTGTGCTTCCTTGACATAGAACTGCTCCCCTTTGGGATCTCCATCTTTCCATAGCTTGTGAAGCGCAAGACGATCCCTGTTTTCGTCACCTGAAAGGAAGCGTATGACTTCATCCCGTTCGGAGTCGTCGTATTCAGACTCATTATACATGATCTCTAATTCGTCAGGACAGCAATTATCCACCTCATCTTCGTCTTTTGCTCGGACTTCGTAGGTTCGGGTGCTGTATTCTCGGTAGATTATTCGGTAGGATTCTTCGATCTTGGATTTTCTGACTTCTTCACTCATAAGTGATCTCCTTGTGTGATCTGTTTTGTGTCATCTCCAACTTACTCACATATTATAGCAAAGATCGGATCACTTGTCAAGGATTATTTATAACTATTCGGTAAGTCTTTGTTCTCTATCGCTTATTACTTCTATCTGAGAGTAGAACTCGCCACAACGGTCATGATCATAACCTCTCCATCCACTCTGCCACATAATAATGGGTTTGCCGTGGATGCAAAAATCAATAACCATTCCGACATCCCGCTCTGTTCGGTAAGGAACTGCTGGCCCCAGTTGATCTCTGCGCCATCTTATCAAGTCACCTTTTTTCATTGCACCTTCTCCAATAGGTCATCAACCCAAGCATTATCCTCATTAAAGTCTATAGGTGCGCTTGCTCCGGCGAACCAGACAACAAAGTTATCGTGCGTATCCCAATCCTCAACCACAATTGCGACGGCATCGGGGTGGGGAATGTCCCTTTCCCAGATGAAATGTCTGTTTTTCCATCGCTCTTTTAGTCTCACCAAGTCACCGACCTTCACTGATTATTTCTCCTTGACCGTCAAGAAGATCCCATTCTCCACAGTCAAAAATGGTTCTCCATCTTCTCCGATTGTGTGCAGATTTGGAAACGACAATGCCAATGCGACTGCTCTTGCGAGAGCAGAAAAAACAAGGACAACCGTGAGACTTCCATTCGTCAGGCATTGGATCACAGGGAGGTATTTTTATTAAATCACCGACTTTCACTGAGCAACTCCATATATTGGCTACGAATAGGGTATCCCCCGTTATACTGTGGTTCCATTTGCCATACAATATAGGCTGTGATCCCATCCAGTTTGATAATGATGCCCGTGTCAGGCTGTGTGGGGTTTGTCCATCTTACTAAATCACCGACTTTCATTCTACTTTCTCCAAGTCCCAGTAGGGATCATCAAACTCTTGAATCTTTCCTTCAATGTATACAAACGCAGTTTTATATTCTGCGCTATGTTTGTACTTCTTGCCATATTTTACAAAAATCCCAAGGCCGGGATAAGGATAGATTGGTGGTCTATCAAATCCGTCCTTAATTTGAACCAAGTCACCGACTTTCAGGTTTTCTTCCACTTGATACAACCTCCAAGTAATGCGCTCTAATTTTTGTAAGTGTTTTGAAATTGTGGCGCTTTTGCCACAAAATAGTTATCATCCTATCGCCTAGATCGAATTGGTCGTTTGCAATGGGATATTCTGGTATCTCTATGATAATTCCTATGTCCTCATCAAGAAATTGTTGCTGTTTCCATCGGACAAGATCGCCGACTTTCATGAGATGACTTTCAACTTATCATTATCGACCCACATTTTGTAACCTGTTCTCTGAAACATAATCAACGCTTCTCCCCATGGGCCTTTCAATCGAGTGGCGCCAGTCGATTCTTCAATAATATCAAGCACCAATGCAGGACACACAAGATTGTCTGGTACGATTACTAAATCTCCAACTTTCATTGAACCAACTCCAAGCAATAGTCATATACCCAAGATCGCTGTTCTGATTCTCCATCGTAGTATCTGCCTTTGCCTTGCCAAACGACGTCGTATTCATCATCGTTTTCCCACTTGGCAACAACAACTCCGATAAGCTTGTCATAGCCACGAACGATCCATTCGTCATGAGCGCAGTTGCCTTTTTGAAGTTTTACAAGCGATCCGACTTTAATTTTCTTCTGCATTTTCAACTAGCTCCAAGTATGAGTGTTCTCTTTCATGCCATCCGCTAAGTTCAGGCACTCTCTGCCAAAGAATGTATGCGTCCAATCCGGTAAGATCGACAACGATCCCGATGTCTTCAATAATGTTGTAATCTCTGTTGATCCAATATACCAGATCTCCAATTTTCACATCTTGTACCACCTATTATAGCAAAGATCGGATCGCTTGTCAAGCTTTTTTTATTCCTAAGTTATTTCAAGGACTTAGAAGTATGGCTCAAATGTGATCTCCTCTTCTGATTCCTCATCTGCTTCAAACATGGGTTGGAATGGGATTGGGTAATTTTCCGCTTCGTCGAGAGAGTTTACGAAAATCCAACTGTTTTCATCCCCATATTTCGGACGAACAACATATCCTGTGTGCTTGGGCCAACACTTTTTCAACTTCTTTTCGGAGTTTAGTTGAGCTTGAAGGTCGGTATTGGCGTATCTCTCATCGACTGACGAATGCGATCTGACGATAGTTTCCCCATCTTTGAGATCATAACGAAGCCATTGACCCCAGTCAATGACTCGATCTGGATAACTTTCTTTAATTTTTCTTGCCTTCTTCTTTGGCTTCTTTCCCTTGTCCTTGATAGGCTCCGCAAAAGGAACCGGCTTTCCGTCGACCATTTTTACAATATATTCAAAACGAACTGCAACCCATTCCTCGTTATCATCTGCCTTGAAGCGAACGTAATCATAAACCTCCTTTGTCCCCTTCGGGGATCTGGCGAACATGCTAAGATATTGCCCAGTTCTATTCGGATGCTCTGAGTGGTTCTGTGCTACTTTTATTTTGTCAAACCTTCTCAGGTATTGTTCTTTTTTCATCGCATTTCTCCAAGTTTTCATGTGTTTCGTAACTCTCTTTCACTGTGTGATTCTGCCAAATAATTTGATAAATTGACTTTCCATAAGAAACCTCTGACAGCTTCTTTACAATAATTCCTGCCGATCTTATACCGTTCTTTGTCTTTACTAAATCTCCCACTTCAAAGCTATTTGTTTTTTGTTTCTGGACTTTTGGTGTATCCATCTTTATACCATCCCCCTCCTTTTAATATAAATGTCGAAGCTGACATGATCCTGATCATCCTTTCTTTGCATAAATCACAATTTGGCTCTAAATCTTCAAACTTTTGTATTTTCTCCTGTATCCTCTTACACTCAATGCAAGCAAACTCATATAGAGGCATCGCTTTTCTCCTCGTCCTCATTGAACAGCTTGCCATAGGTCATCCAAACAAACTTGTCATAAGGAATGTCTTCCTGTTTTACAAAACCCTTTTGCGGGAGATACTTTTGGCTAACCATTTGAACAACCGACACAATCGCGGCCGCTGTCGTCCAAGCAATTGCCTTGTAAGATCTTCCGTTAATAGTCTTCGGGCCGTATTCCCTAACATAGTCAATAGTTTGGACTGCACCGTTTTTCTCCCCTGTAACTGAAGCATGGACAATAACCTTGTCCTGTTCGCATGGCGGGACAGCTTCTTTAAGCATGGACATAAGTTCCCAACGCTTATCACGCAACTTCATTTCGTTCAGAAGGAAGCTCATCATCTCACAGTGACCGGGATAACGAATTGTTTTATAATCCAAATTGTTTGCCATCCCCTTGTAAGTTTCGACCATTGTCCCCAAGCCACCGGAAGTTGTGAATGCTTCGTATTCTGTTCCGCCAATACGGATAGTTTCCAAGAGCGCAAGAGCAGGGACTTTTTGTGGTTTTCTGTCTTTTATGATGTCGCAGTCTTCGATGCACTCGTTGACCAAGCCCTCGATCGACCAGTTGACAGCATATCCCAGTTTCCCAGATGGATTCTTTGGAAGTGCGCCAACACGCATACGAATATCATGAACCTCTTTGAACTGGGACGTTAAGTCGGCTGTTGCAATCCCAATGAAACCGGGAGCTAAACCGCATTGCGGTATCATGACTTTTTTAGCTGTTCGCCCTAAACTGCGGATAAGCTCGGTTGTTGCAACGTCTTCTGTGGCATCAAAATAGTGCTTATCTTTCTCGTAAGCAAATTCAACAATGCCTTTCGTCAGGTGGTAAGGGAGACAGCAAACTATAGCATCACAATCTCTTGTTGCTTCTTCCAAAAAATCTTTATCTTGAATGTCACCTTTGCGTATGGGAGCCACTGCTTTAACATCCTCTTTATCAACGCCGATAGCTTCCAGCCCGTAAAGACGAAGCATTGTTGCGACAAGATCTCCGACGACACCCATACCGATAACGGCTGGCCTTTTTATCATTTGCTCATACCAGTCTTTGAATCAAACTCTAATAATTTAGAGTTGCTTCCGTAGGTTGCATAAAGCGCCTTGTAGACGTGAGCTTTCAAACGGAGCAAGTTATTCATGACTTCGGTTATATAATAGTTTGACTCTGTGTTCTCAACAGCGTCTAATTTCCCGGCACTCAAGATCTCATCAACTTCATTCTTTATATCATTCAATCTATTTACAATCATTGTTATTTCCCCTCATCGGCTTCTTCAAAAGCGTCTGTAATTCTCTTCGCCTCGTTTTTCTGCTGAAAAAACACATAAGTAGCGGCTATTACGTTCGCCCCTATGAACAGCATCGCACAAAATAAAAGTATCTTTACCCCTAACATCTCTCCCCCTTCTAATAATCGTATCTATGCCATTCTTTATCAACAACCCATTTACAGTATGTCTCCAAGCACTTAGAGGCATATTTATAATAACTATCTTCATCTATCGGAATTTTCAGCCTTCCGGCCAATCTAAATCCTCTATCCCATGCGTCATACTCTTCTTTGAGAAAATCTATGCGCCATCGTAACGATCTGCATTTCCTCTTATCGAACAAGCCCTCTACTTGGCTTTTGTATCTCTTTTCGTAGGACTCTGTATCCCTCTGTACCAAGAGATGGCCGCACTCGTGCAAGACGGAATATAACTTCTTTTCTTCGCTTAACCTCCTATTGCATGTAATCACCCGCATGACACCGTCATAGAAATCTGTATCACCCTCCTTGAAACCGTATCCCTTTTGCCTGATCCACTTCAACAACACTTCGTTCATTATGGCACTCCTCCAATTCTGATACTATTATAGCAAAGATCGGATCGTTTGTCAAGAACTATTTTTTTCTTGTTATTTTTCCATGGGTTATCAACCCTTGTGCTTAACGGGGAAGTGATCAACTGCTCTGCTGATTGCCACGATCCTGGGTCTGGACAGCGGTGGGAAGTTCCCCCCTTTATTAAATAAGTCTGCCAACTCTGGTATGATATTCTTCTTTATATAATGTTCTGGTGACTCTGAAGATGGGATAAGGCGCACGTTGATTTTAATCACCGCAATAAGAGTTAAACTGTCAGCGGAAGACTCTGAATCTTCTGTCCTGACCACTGTTACGTCCCTAAGACCCCTAATATCGTTCTTTAGACTCTCAATCCCCATGATATTGGTTCTTGAAGCAGTTTCCGGTGACAGACCTTGGGCCGTCGTGTTCTTTGGAACTCTTATCTTTACCTTGAATTCGTATATATCGTCATCAATTGATCTTTCGTCTTCGAGCAATATTTTTCTTCTGTATTTTAGCCACTCGTTCAAATGTCCCATTTTATTCCCCTTTATTTGTCATGTTTGACCCTTTTTATAGTAGTAAATAGAATAAAAAAAGGGAGCAACGCCCCCCTTCACAATAAAAAAATCATTTACATTCATTATTTTATCTTAATTTTCTTGATCTCCGGCTCAACAGGCTGGATTCTTGGGAGACTCACGTTAAATACTCCACTCTTGTATGTGGCTGAAATATTCTCGACATCAATATCTCTAGGGATTGTCCACGACTTTTCAAAAGAAGAGCAAAAGCTTTTATTGTTTGGCCCCTCTTTGTGTTCATGCGCCACTGTAAGAACATTCTCTTTCACTGTCACATCTACTTCATTTTTTGAAATGCCGGGCGTGGCGATGGAAACATCATACGCTTCATCTTTTACATTCACACGCACCTGCGGTGCATCATGCCCTCTTTCAAGGGGCGGTGTCCTAAAAATATCGTCAAGGGCTGTCCCTCCAATAACATTATCAAAGAATGTATCAAAAAAGGAAGGGGTTCGTGTTCTGTTTCTAAGAATAAGGTTTGTCATAATAAATCCTCCTATGACTGGTTTGTTTTTTGCGAGGCTTTTCCTCTGCCTATATAATATAACCATTCCCTACCGTTTGTCAAGGACTTTTTCAAACTATTTTATATATAATTGGTTTTGTTGAGGTAATTTTCTAGGTGTCGGAGGTTGTCTTCAACTTCCCATGAAAGGAATCCGTTCTGATAACGAACCTTATAAGTGTAGTAGAGGCGCAAATCATAAGGCGGGTAAAGGCTATTCACGATTATTCCAACATTATTTCCCCTGCTGGAATCGGAAGGAACAGGGATTACAATTCTGCCTGATTGAGTCTTGAAATCCACCCAGACGAACTTTATCAAATCACCTAGCTCAAATTTCACCTTTCATAGTTATCCTTTTAATAATTGCTTGGATTCTTTCAGCTTTCGTTCGATGGCTTGGGGGGAGCCAATGACAACAAAGTTGGAAGACTCAACTGCTATTCTGCTGAACTCCACTCTCTCATCCAGGCCTTCGGGTAGACTCCCTTCTGTTAAGTGCCTTTTCATTCCCGGCTCAGCCCGGATCATTGATACCGATCCGGGGTTGACATAAATCTCTCTCAAGCCGAAAGTTCTTCCGGTTTGCATAGGTAATGGGTAGATCTCAGTCAATTTTGAAAGCATAATAGCCTCTTTTCTATTTTGTTGTGATAAGTTTCCAGATGGTTACAATAACCAATCCGATGGTTGTGGAAGCGACCATCCACATTGCTTTTTGGATGGTCTTCTTCCAAGTTTCAATTTCTTTTAGGCGGGAATAAATGCCTTGGTCTGGATGATAGACAGCATCTTTGATCTTCTTGACGTCATTTGCCATCTCATCTTGCTTTTCTTTTACGTCATCAATGCCCATTGATATTTTTTGAAGTTCAAAATCAATTTCCATTTTCTGTGTTTGTAATTTTTGTGTTGCTGTTGCTGATGCACTTACTTTCGTCATCCATGTATCCTCCAAGGTCTTTGCGTATCTACTGTAAATAGTTTATTTTTCAACAATAGCATAGTTGGCTGTGATTAAAGTACCTGCGACACTAACAGCGTTGCGTAAAGCACATATTGTAACCTTGGCAGGGTCGACAATGCCCTCTTCGAGCATGTCTAAAGCCTCATTCGTAACGTAATTAAGACCTCTACTCCCAGTTTCGTTTTCGATTATAGACAAAGAAAGATCCGGGGAAAGTCCTGCATTCCTCGCCATTTGCCGCACTGGTTCTTTAATGGCTTCAAGCACCACTCTGTATCCAGCTTCCTGTTCTTCGTTTTCGCAAGAGGGTTCGATGGAGCTTGAAGCCCGGATCAAGGCTACGCCTCCTCCGACCACAATCCCCTCTTCTTGTGCCGATCTCACGGCTTCGAGAGCATCTTCCACTCTGTGCCTCTTTTCAATCATCTCGATTTCAGTCGAAGCTCCCAAGTTGATCACAGCGATGCCTGAAGCCAATCGAGTTATTCTCTCTTGTATCCTCTGGCACTCATTTATGTTTTCTGTTTGCCTCAATTCCACTTGCAGGGAGTCGATTCTCTTGTCAATCTCTTCTTCGTTTCCTTTCCCACCGATAATAATTGTATCATTTTTTGAAACTTCAATTGATTTGCACGTCCCTAAATGTTCCAGCTTAACATCTTTCAGAGGCATTCCAGACTCACGAGAAACAAAAGTAGCCCCGACTGTTGTGGCTAAATCCTTTAGGATTTGCCTTCTTTCTTGCCCGTATCTAGGAGCTTTGACTGCGACGATCTTCATGGAACCTCTTACTGTGTTCATGATCAGGGCGGCCAAGGCCTGTCCCTCCATAGCATCCGAAACAATCACCAAGGGTCTTCCGTCCCTAGCGACAGTTTCCAAAACAGGTAACATATTTTCAATTGTCTCAACTTTGTAATCAGTCACAAGGATCAATGGGTCAGCATGGCTTGCAACCCCTCTGCGTTCATCTGTAAGGAAGGCAGACGCCACATATCCAGAATCGAATTGAAAGCCCTCTATGATGTCCAACGATGTTTCTAAGCCACCCGATTCATTTATTTGAATTGCCCCATCTTTTCCTGCCATTTCAATTGCTGAAGATATTAACCTTCCTATGACTTCATCGCCATTAGAAGAAATCACTGCAATGTTTGTGATGTCCTCCATGGAGCTTATAGGCTGTGCATCCTCTCTCAAGTTGTCAATTAGTTCTTTAGCGGCCTTATCCATCCCCCTCTTAAGCTCAATTGGAGAAAGACCTGATGAAAGCCTCTTCCTAGCATACTTAAGCATCGAATAGGCTAGGACAACAGCAGTCGTTGTGCCATCTCCGGCATCAGCGACAGTTTTTTCTGAAGCTTGTTTTATGATTTGACATCCCAAATTTTCGAATGGTTCTTCCAACGAAACGAATTTAGCGACTGTTACACCGTCTTTTGTTATAATTGGTCTTTTGCCTTTTTCCTGAAGGATTACATTCCTTCCCCTCGGACCGAGCGTCGAAGAGACGTTTTCATACAAAACCTCTGCGCCTTTGAATATTTTCTCGTGAAGCTTTTGCTTGTTTTCGTAATTTAACTTAGCAGACATTTATCCTCCTATACTTCTTCTTCCGCTGTTCCCTTAAAAAGATCAATTTTACTTGGAAGCTCGGCATCAACAATCTTGGCTAAATTTGAAGCCGCCGTGCTTTTCTCTGTTGCGTTCTTTGACAAGAAATAAATATTAGCATTATCGGTTAATGCTTTTACTTGCTCGTAAAATGGAATTAATAATTCTCGAAGCGCTTCAGTGCATTGCTGTGCGGCTTTTTGCAGACTGCCCGGAGATAAATCCATCCTAGAAAACTCTGCTTTATCGCCTTGCCCAGATGCAAACCCTTGCGCATAGGCCCTAGAAACATCAAATTGTGTTTTAGTATCCCCCGAGCCACGTCTTGCGTCAAAAAGAGTTATCAAAGACTCTGCATCCATTGGTGATCGGATTGCGCTAATAAAATCCCCGACAACCTCTCTGTAAGTATCTGGCTTTTGTTCAGACATAAGTTTCATCCACATATCTTGCCCTTCCATAGCCCATTCCGTCACCTCCTTAATTTCTGACTTCACTTTCCCTCCTGCTCCTTCGCTAGATAACGACACATCCACTGACAAATCATACTTTTTGCCTCCGCGAAAAGTTTGAACGTAATGCAACAGCGAAAACCATTTTAACATGGTCTGTGCGTTTATTTCATAAATATCTTTGCTTTTAGTTGGAGGTTTTAAAGAGAGAAATTTTCCAAGATTTTCTCTGGTTATTATAAATCTTTCAAACACCATGGTGCCTCCATCACGGTATGCCATGAGATAAATGAGCTGTTCGTGTCTTACAAAATGAAGTAATAAGTTCCTAACACTCCCTTTGATACTACCTGATTCACTCTTTGTTTCTCCGGACGGTTCGTCAAATCCTCTCAAAAGTTTCATACTATATTGCTGGCCACTAGTGCCGACAACATCCACAATTGGTTTGCCTTCGCCCTCTTCTCCTGCTTCCTTTTCTACCATCTGATAAGCGGATTTACCAGACAAAGCAGCGAAAAAAGCTTCCATAATGAAGCCCCCAGCGGCCTCTGTGAATTCATGCAAGATTGAGCCGAAAATATCCAGAGCCACGATTCGAGCGAATAATTGTGAAATGGTTCGCTTCGGACATGTCGGCTTATCCATTTTCATAAAGTTTGAAAGAGCTATAATTTTTCCCTCCAAGCCGGGCATCGGCTCGCCGCTTTCACCAGTCATTCGATGAATCTGTTGCATGAAGAGATCAAGCAGTTTTCGATCTTTTGTCCGAAGTTCGCCAAAGTTTTCTGAGATTCTGATTGTCGGAAGCCAATCCTCAAGAGGTATTTCTGACACCGCTGATTCCTCTGATTTCTCACCCAATACAATTCCTTCGGACAAAGGCTCAAAAGGTAAGAAAGTTCCCAGTCTCTTTTTAGCTTTGCCAATCTCTTTCATAAGATCTGAATATTCAAAACCCATTATTTAAAATCTCCTATAATATTGTATCTGCAATTCCCATTTCAATGGCTTCCTCTGCTGAGAAATATGTGTTGACTTTCTTCTTTAAGATCTTCTTGACATCTTTCTCAGAAAGATTGCTACTCTCTACCAGACATCTTATATAGGATCTTTGCAAGATTTTAAACTCTTTAGTGTCATTCTCTATATCATGGATATCGCCCATCGAGGCCGCGTTCACGGGGTGAATCATAATACGGCAATTTTTCCCTATCTTTCTTTTCCCCTGTGTTCCGGCCGCCAAGATAGGGACGCCTGCTGACATAACCCTTCCCAATCCAATTGTTTCGATCTCAATTAAGTCCTGAACACTTTTGATTGCGTCATAAATTGCAAAAAAATCATGCGCACAGCCTCCGGGAGTAGATAAGAGAATTTTAATTGACGAGGTATACTCTTCCTTCTCTTCCTTTTCCTCCCCTTCTTTCTGCGCACTGCTATCCGCAGAAGCCATCATTTCCTTTTGAGTTGCGGCCTCAAAAATAGACAAGACGCACTCTTTAGATGCGTCTTCGTCTATATCACCAAATATTGTAATTATTGTTTTGTCAGCCGTACCGGTTGGAAATGTGGAATTGTCAAAAAAGACACTCAAAGCTGGGTTTTTATCCTCCGCTTTGGGCGCCTCCGGTTCTTCGTTTTCTAAGTTACTGTTTTCTCCTGAAACATGCAAATTCCACCTACCCTTCTATTTTGTAATGTCTTTTATTCTGCTAATAACCGACTCGGCAATCCGTTCAATTGCTCTCGGGTTACCCCTAAGCTCTTTCAAAGTTCTATCTTTACTTTTGTTCACTTTTCTTTTGATGTTGCTTCGAACTTTGCGGAGAACGGTCGGGTTTCGCAACGCTTGTCTCAATTTCTTAGTCTTGTATTTTGATTCTTGAAGCATACTTTCAAGTTGCTCATAAATATCTTCGTCATAATCGCCGTAGCCCTCTTCCATTTGCTCTGGATCAAAGTCGTCGAAATCTAAGTCACCCAAGTCACCCGCATCAAATCCGCCTTCCATGACTTCTTCAGGCTCTTCATCAGGAAGTTCTCCTTCAGGCTCTTCATCAGGCTCTTCATCAGGAAATTCTTCTTCACCACCCTCTTTTGAAACATCAGTTTCAACATTAAGCACTTCACCGATAGCACTGGCTATGTTCATCATCAACTCTTCTCGTGCTTCAAGAGGGATATCGTCGACGCCCACTTCTGCTCCAGCAAGAGGTTCTTCATCGGGAAGACCTTCTTCGTCTTCGGCTGGCAACTCGTCTTCGGGCCCGGGAAGTTCCCCGGCTTCACCTTCATCACCCGGAAGAGGGTCTTCAATTGGGGCATCTTCTTCTGCTTCGTATATGTCCTTGACGAACTCTTCTGCCAAAGGCTCTAAATTAGCCAATCTCATAAAACGTCTAACAGAACCTTCTGCAAGCATATTCTTTTTTTTCAACATTTCTTATTCCTCTCCTTGGTTATAAAAAAATTAATTTTATATGTTTTTATATTAAATAGTTTATTATTATGAAACATCAAAATTTTTAACAAAACTCTTCATTTTTAAGAAAGCTTTGTCCTGTATTTGCTTCACACGGACTGCGCTAATATTTAACCTGTCGCCAATTTGTTGCAAAGTGTGAGCGCCATTTTTCTGAATTGACACAAACATGCAGTTTAAATCTTCCGGATGTTCAAGCCAATATTTGCAATTTGTATTTCCACAAGAAGTATCTGTGATTATGCATTCCTCAATACAATTCTTCTTCATCGTCTAAAAAATCCCCCTTCTTCAACAGCCCGTATATCTCTTCGATGTCTTCTACATTCAAATTCTCGTCATAAAGATTGTTTTCGGAAATTTCAATTTCCTTGACTATTTTAGCAGATTTTGTTTTATTTCTCCCCTCAAGAAGAGAGGCAAAAGACTTTACAATCTCGTCATCAAAATCAGCAATAGACTTCAATAAAAATCTAAACAGTTCCGCTTGTCTTTTAAAACCAAAATATCGTAACTTAGATAAAAAGCGAGCATGCACTTCTTCGTCACAATAAAACACAACTTTTTTTATCTGTTGTTTATCTTTCTGCATGGCCTTTACAGTATCTCATCCACCAATCCGTATTCCAATGCTTCCTCGGCATTGAGCCACAGATCTCTTTTTAGCAATTTATCCAATTGTTTCTTTTCAATCTTCGTATGATTGAGATAAACATCTTTGATCATTTCCATCAACTTCTTCAAGTTCTTTACTTCGTCTTCAATCGCTGAGAACTTTCCCCAGAAGCCCGAAGACAACTGATGAATAAGAACATGTGCGTGTTTGTTAATATACCTCTTCGTTCCAACCACCGTCAAAAACGTAGCCGCAGAAGCGGCACAGCCATCAATCACAGTGTAAACTGGAACCTTACATTTTCTTATTTGATCCATCCCTGCGACACCAGCGAAGACAGAGCCTCCATAACTATTTATGTGGAGATAGATTCCCGGCGGTTCCCACTCCAAAGAATCAGCATAAGTTAGAAGCTTTGTTTCTAGTTCTTTGAGCTTCTTGTTGAGCTTTAGTATACTGGTACTCTTGATACCTGAATAAAAGTAAATGTGATTATTTACAACCTCTATGTTCGCATCTGAGGTGTTGTCCCCAAAGTTTGGGTCTGGTTTCTTCTCTTCTTTTTCTAGTTCATCTGTCATCCAATACATATTGTTTCCTATCTTGTGAGAGTATGGATTGTCGGTGTTCCATACATTGTTGCGGGTTCTCTGCCGTTAAAGATCACAATCATCGAAGGAAAGGGCGCTCCGGCTGTTGCTTTTCCAAACTTCAACCTACCCTTTACAAACTTAATTGACTGAGCTTTCATACAATAGTCGTGAAACCATCTGGTGTCTGTTCTTGAAGGAACCAAGCAAACGACCATTGTATCTTTCTTCAAGCCTTCTCTATAAGCCTTTTCAAGCCAGACATTCATTCCTCGACCATACGGAGGATTCATAAATACTCTATGACCTTGCCAATCTTGTGTAAGCCCATCATCTGCTTCTGTGAAGTATGTTTTGCATTTTGCTGTTTCTTCTGTGCAACAAGGATCAAGAGTAAAGTTCCATCTCTCATCAAGCCTATCAAATAAACTTTGTGGAGTTTCCCACTCCGGAGATTTGCTACTGAACATTGTTTCCTGTGTTTGTTTATTCATTTTTCATTACCTCTTCGACAGCCTTGCTAGCGGCGTTCCAACATTCAGGGCAGTACAATCTCACAACACCTTCGGCTTCTCTCACGACCACGTTCCACGATTGTACCATAGTTTTGTCCTTTTTGTTAAAATCTTTTTTGCATGCGTCACAAGCATCGGGTAATTTATCAAACATTCCCATCTTTTCTTGCAAGTCCCTCTCCGCTTGCTTAAGCTTATGTTTTTTCTTCCTTACTTTCATCGCACCACCTTCATACTTTTTGTCTTCTCGTCATCGAAACGATCTGTACTTCCAAAGCCTCCTGACCCTCTATGGCTTTTGTGGAGTTCATCGGTTTCAATAAACTCACAAGTTATGATCTCCCTCAACACCAACTGTCCAATCTTTTTTGGAAGTTCAAGATCCGGTGAGTCCTTGTCTAGTTTATAAAGTGGAACAAAAAGTTCTCCTCTATATCCCGAATCAACAACGCCAATGCCATTTGCTTGGATGTATCCCGATTTGATAATGGAGGAGCGTGGGACGATCTCAAAGTATAATCCATTGGGAGGTTCAATCTGAAGCCCTGTGGAATACATTACAACCCCGTTGTCTAGTTCCTTGTGCTTATCTAAAATCCACAGATCGTAGCCCGTGTCTGTTCGATGGGCTTTTTGTGGTATTACTGCGTCTTCTCTGAGTTTCTTGATATAACATTCCATTATCCTTCTCCGTCTTCATGTGGATCTTGCTGTGCGTCGTCGTCGAATAGGATTAATTCCCTCAAGGACTGCAATTTCCCACTAGCCTCGTGAAACTTAATTAACTGCCTTTCCATCTCCCCAATTATATCAGTGTGGTCTGGAACACCTACGCCATTATTTAATAATGTTTCCAATACGGCCTTGGCTTCCGACATTTCATATTGAAATTTAAACTCTAAAGCTTCAACTTTCATTCTGCTCATTTTTTTCTCCTTGTGTTTACTATTATATCAAATTACGAAGCGTTTGTCAAGACTTTTAATCACTTAGCGGTATAAAAGTTTTTCCAATCGCCCTTGCGGAAAAGCCCCATTCAGATGAATAATATACTTTTCCAGCGTATGGTTTATTAAATTTTACTTTATCCTTCTCCGGTCGCACTCCCCAGCATTTAATTGAGGTCATGCCCCCGGGATCAATACATTGTAATATCCAATAAGTTTTTCCATTTTTTGTTTTTTTCTCTATCTTTTCCCTTACAACGAACCACACAGCGCCTTCATTCATCCCCTCTGTATAAAACTCAGAAAGAGCCGGACGTCCTTGAAGTTCTCTTTCAAGATCTTTGTTGACAACTAAATGGAAAGGGTACATCCCGGTCAACCCAACTAAATACTCAACCTTTTCCTGATCTGTGAATTCCCCCTCCTTCTTATAGGTTTTGATGTTCTCCTTAAGATTATCAAGTTTCCTAGGTCTATCAACAGCGATTGCCGACCAAAAATGCTTACCACCAGTAAACCTCTTGTCAATTAAGGAGTCTAAAGCTCCGGAGCGACACAACACGTCTAGTGCCTTTTTATTTAATTTACTGTAAACTATTTTATCATCAAACAAAAACTCTTCCACAGTTTTAAATGGCCGATGTTTTAATATTTGATCAATCGCCTTGTCGCCCAACCCTTTAATTGAGGACAAAGGCTGTACCAAGACCCTTTCACCCAATATAGTCCATGTTCTCTCTGAATAGTTAATATCAACTGTGCGTATATCAAACCCCAGCCCCTTTACAACCGCAATTGCCTTTTCTTTTCTGCTCTCTGGCTCTTTGTCCAAAAACGCTGTTACCCACTCCGTTGGATGATAATTGAGAAGATAAGCGCATTGATAAGAAAGCAAGCTGTAAGAAACGGCATGCGACTTATTAAAACCATATCCTGAGAAATATTCAAAGTTTCTCCAAAGTTCTTCTGCCTTACTGTTCAAGATACGTTTTTCGGCGCAACCTCTAATAAACTTTTTATAAATTTTATCTTTCTCCTCGTGACCTTTCCCGGTCCCCCTCTTTATCAAAAGCTTTCGAAGCTTGTTCCCCTCATCTAGGGAGATGTCCTTTCCAAGCTTGTGCGCTAAGAGGGCGATCTGCTCTTGAAAGATCAGAAAGCCATGGGTTTCTTTCGTAACCTCGTCAACAATTGGGTGAATGTAATCAACGTGTTTTTGCCCCTCTTTTGCAGAAATATATTCACGACCAACGCCGGCACTTAAAGGGCCCGGGCGAAAGATACTAGTAATCGCTGAAATATCGATAAGACTATTGGGCTTTGCTCTCCTACAAAAACCCTGCGCTCCTTTTTCAGTAAATTGAAAGACACCAGCCCATTTTCCTTTGTGAAATATATTTTCATAAACATTTTGATCGTCTAAGTCTAGCACATCTGGATGTAAATTTTTGTTATAGTACTCTTTGACGTCTTTAAATGTGGGCTCTTCTGTGCCTTCTTTGATCAGAATCGAACGAATCGCAGATTCCATCATTCTTAAAGAAGCCAGCCCAAGGATATCGAACTTAATAAAACCCATTGGCTCCAAGTGACGGACGTTCTGCCCCTCTGACCATGGAGTCTGCCGGATCCCCCCGCTGTTGATCAAAGGCATGTGCTTGTCCAACTCCTCCCCAATAACAACGCCTCCGGCGTGACGAGAACAAGAGCGAACTTGACCATATATCTTCTCCACATGTTCTTTAACATGCGGATATCTTACTAAGAACCTTTGAAGCGTTTCGCTATACATCATTACTTCTTCAAAGGTTGGCGTATAAACCCCGGCTATAATCCCTTTGGCCTTCTTGGCTAATGTAGTTGCTTCGCGAAGCATTGCGCCGGTGACTGGATTCACTTCAGAGAAAGGGATATCATAAAACTTTGAAATGTCCTTAATCAGGGAACGCAATTGTAAAGTGTTCCAGTTAGAAATAGGTACAACAACATTGTCCCCCCATTCTTCAATCAACATCTCTTTTAAAGCCATTGGATCTGAGACGTCGTAGTCAATATCCGGATAATCTGTTGCATCTTCTCGAAGAAACCGAGAAAACAAAAGTCCCCATTTAATCGGATCTACTTGAGTAATCCCCAAGACGTAAGCGACTAGAGAACCAGCGGCCGATCCTCTTCCTGCTCCGACTAATTGAACTGTAGACGCTTTGTCGGCGATTGCCCTCATTGTAAGAAAGTATTTTGAAAAACCACGGGCTGATATGACTCGTATTTCATGCTCCAAGCGACTCATGTACTCTTTATTCAAATCTAAATGAAGGTTTTTAGCCCCTTCGACACAAAGTTCCAGCAGAGCTTCATTATCTGTCTTTCCTTCTGGAACAACAAAACCGGGAAGGCGAACTGTGGAGTCCGGAAGAAAGTCTTCAATCTTCTCTTCTGATATAGCGTGTGTATTTTCTATACTCTCCTTGATCAGTTCGTCATCATATTGAAACCCGCACTCATCTGAATATTTTTTATAAGATTCATAGACCTGATCTCCATTCTTGACATACAATTCATAACCAATTTCATTGACGTCTTTTGGGATTTCGTCGGTAATCCACGCGGGCTTCCTAGCCATTCCTAACCAACCCAGACGTTTATAAAGTTCTCTGTCTGTCCAGTCATTTTTTTTCGGGTAATGGCTATCCACGGTCGAAATCAGCTTGAACCCGTACTCCTTAGACAGTTCAATTACGCACTTGTTTAATATGTGCTGTTCCGGTATATTATTCCACTGCACTTCTCCGTAGTAATCTTCGCCAAAGATATCTAAAAAGTCTTCAATGACTGGGCGCATCAAGCCCATAAGTTCGAAATGACTAGCTCCGGAATTATTCCAAACAATCTTGGCAAAAGGTCCGGAAATACAGGTGGTGGTGGCGATGATCCCTTCGGAATGTTTCCTAAGAGCTTCCAGATCAACCCTAGGTTTTCTAAAAAAGTTTTTTCCGGAATACGAATCGGAGACTAACTTATAAAGATTATTCAGCCCCACTTGATTTTTAGCTAATAAAAGAAAATGACTATTAGATACCAAGTGACGTTGTTTCTCTCCGTCCTCCATTATCACTCCCTTTGACAAGGACTTTTTTACTTTCTTATTCTCGTCATAGTCATTCCGCCACTGTTCAACAGAAGGGATATAATAGACTTCACAACCAAAAATAGGCTTGAAAGGTTTCCCCTCCTTCTTCATCTTTTTGGCATGCTCCACTTGCCAAGAAAGACCGTTCATGTTTCCATGGTCAGTCAAAGCCAAGGCGTCCATTCCGCGGTCCCAAGCGGCATCCATGTGATCTTGCGGATATCCTAGTGCGTCAAAAGGAGAGCCGGCCACACTGTGTGCGTGTAAACCAACAAATTTTAATTTGGGGGTGTCTCTATTCATTGTTTCCTCTATTGTATTTTGTTAAGTTCGTATATGACAAAGTCCAAATCATTCTGGATCAGTGTGACTGTTTCACTAATTAATTTAACTTTTTCCTTGTTCCCTTCTTCGCTATAGATCATCTCTATTAATACCTTCTGTTCCTCTGTCAGATCAGTAAAAAAAATAGGCAGTTCAGCTTCTCTTTTAAACCGGTGCTGTATTCTATCATATCTCTTCTCCGCGGGCATCGTCATCTCCTTCAAAGTTAACATAAGCTAAATTTCTTCTGGTCTTCCAGAAAGACGGCAATCTCAAAGTTGTTGCGTCCTTTGACCGGAAAAAATGTAGAAAATCATTCCATTGATCAAATTCGTAATAATTGTTTATTTTTATTCTTTTCGATTCTTCAGACTCTATTATACTCTTTTTAAAGATTTTGTCAAGACTTATTTTTCGGAAAAATGATTTTTTTTCCTTTTCAACCGAAAGGGTCAGGGAAGCTTCTTTTACATGTTCCCGATATATCTCCTTTAATTTAAAATATTCTTCTTCCCCAAAAGTGAAAGGCAGGTATTTATTATCCCACACGCTTTCTTCATTGTGGGAAAGAACAATGTTATCCCTGCTCGATATCTGCCTTCGATGCTGCCTAAGGGGTCGGGAATCAAAAAACACGTTCGGGAAAGAAACAAAAAACTTGTCTGGCAAAACCCATCTAGATATTTTAAAAGAAGTGACATAACTCACATAACAGCCGTGCATAATTGCCCATGGGATTGAATCTCTCCTATTTTTAAAGTTATGGGGTACTGGGACATAATATATCGGTATAGATTTATGATGTGATCTGCTAGAGTATTGCGAGCGATCGATCGAAATAGGATCAGTAATATAATTCGAGAGGACATTTTTAAAATATTTTATTGATTCTGCGTAGCATATAATCCAAATTGTTTCACAGCCGGCATACGCGCAGGCCATTACAGAATTGTGGAGCAAGCTATACTCCCCCCCAATTGGGGTCAATAAGTCGTTCCATGGAAATCCAAACTTTTTATTTGTAGAAATTGCAGGGATGATCCCTGCCAAGTGAAAATTAGCATTAACTGTAAACGGTTTCATACACCCTCCATATTTAATAATTCTTTAGCACCTTGGGCATTATAATAAAATATATTATTAATTTTTTTCTTATCAAAAGCGTCCGGGTTCTCATATATAATCCTTTTTGAATGCTCTAATTGGAGATCTAGATAATATACTTTGTTCCTCACTTTGTCATATTTATTTATTTTCCCAGTTATGCCGCAGTCCTTAAGTATCTTCTTTGTTTTGAAAAGTGCATGATAAGTTTCATAATCGCCCGATTCAAGCTGAACTTCATCTAAAAATGAAATAGAGACGACATCCTTTGTTGATTTATAAATTGTGTGATACATATGGACTTCATTTATAAAATGGTCATCCAATTTTAAGAAATTAATTTCATGAGGCTTCACGCAAAGTACTTTAAAATAATCATGAACCTCATATTTTTTACCTTTCTTCAATTCTTCGGAAACGTATATCTCATACGGCATAGAATTGAGAATAAATAATTTCTCATACTGTATCACAATTCTGAGGTTATTTGTTAATACCAGATCTATCTCGGAAGCCTCTTTGTTAACCACTATGTTCTTAATTAAAAAACTCGGCCACACAAGACCATTCGCCGACATTGCCGGCAGAGCTTTCTCGATTATCTCCAAGCTAGAATACCTAGTGCACTCTTTGCCGCTTCTAAAATCACATAAAACATTTGGAGCCAAATCATACTTCTTGATAAAGTGCTCTTCCATATCTTCTATTAAGTGAAATCTACTATATATGTGTGGCTTGTGAATAATTATTGGGACATTGTAGTGGTGCGAAAATAAAATAGAATTTACATCATTTCCTATACACAGCCGTTCAACTTTCTGCCTGATGATTTTCATTTTTTATCTTGTCGTAAGCCATGATCGTAAGCGGGTATAAATGACTAGCTATTTCTTTACAAGCCTTTGCAACTTGTTGAATTTCCCACTGCGCCCCATCGTGGGTTCGCAAATTAATAAACTTCAGCAGGTTGTTCAAATTAACCGTTCCGTAGTATTCGGTATACATGTTTTGAGGCAGTACTCCTCTGGCTTGCTCTCTACAAACACCGGCATCCAAAAGCTCATCAAATAGTTTCAAAGCTCTCCGGTGATGATGCTTTATCATCCAGTCTGCATAGATGTGAGTTTGATATTCCTGTGAATAAACTTTTGGATTTATTTCGCTCTCGCTATCACTAGCCTGCCTGTTACTTTTGTGTTGAGTTCGGAACATCTCCGGCTCATAAAACTCGATGTTGAAGTCCGTGTACCTCCTGCTAATCTCGTTATAAGACCATGTGCGATGGCGATGATGTTGGGATCTTATAAACAGAGGAACCTTAAACCTGAATGTAACACTACAATGTTCCAGCGTCGAAGTATGCTTGTGTTTAATTAAATAACTTATTAGTTTTTTGTCTTTTTCGTCGAGTTGTTCTTTGTGTTTTCCGAAGGAGACTCTCGCAGAATTAACCACGGTGAGGTCCGAGCCAAGATGATCCACATACTCGACAAAACCAATTTTGTCATCATACAGATCAATCCTCTTTTGCATTTTGTCCCTCTAATTCTCGAAGTTTTTCTACTGATGCGTTGATTGATTCAAGATCAGCTATTGTGACGTGATCGCATCTAACCGGTTGGTAGATTTGGTAATCTTTTCCTCTTTCTCCCATGAGTTCTTTTCTGTACTGTTGAGAACCTTCGTATGCTTCGTCATCAATCCAGCCGATGTTATAATATTTCCACCCGTCTTTCCTCAAGACACCCTCAATAACTCCCCAGCGGAGTGTTCCGCCCCACTTTTGCCATACTGGTTTTCCTACGTCCCTGTTCATTCTTTCTCCTGTTCGTCTAAAGTTACTTCTATTGGTTCGAACCACGCAACAGCCTTAAAGCCTCCTGTGTAATAATAAGCCCCTTTGTATCCGGCTTCTATAATTAACCCCAAAAACGTGTTCCAGTCGTCACCCCTTCTCAAAGGAGAATCGACCGTCCCGTGCCAAAAGCGCGAGTTCTCTGCTTGTCTATCTTCCCTAACTTTTAGGGCAAATTCTTTTTCATCTATAATCAAATTATAAATATCGGATGTGCTGACCTCTACGGTATAAAGCGGCCCTTTTACTACACTTTCTCTCTGAGCGGGATCTAAATAAAAGAAAACCCTAGGAACACGAGAAGCTTCG
>Ga0098061_1000365_pt1 | contig 21170 bp, 19 predicted proteins | sample 22_taG_FD_92579 | JGI IMG/M metagenome (GOLD analysis project Ga0098061, IMG submission 92579) | Marine viral communities from the Subarctic Pacific Ocean - 22_ETSP_OMZ_AT15343 metaG | ecosystem: Environmental > Aquatic > Marine > Oceanic | place: Subarctic Pacific Ocean | collected 2015-01-20
CCGTAAAGGTAGATAAGCGATCCAACGGCGCAAAGAAACGACACTTGAAAGCCACCGCCAACCCAGTTGGGGGTCAGCGGACTACAAAGCGAGCAACCGGCGCAGAAGAACTAAGTAAACTCGGCAACGGCTACGTTTTTGCCGAGAACAAAACTATTTATGGAGACATGGAGTCCAAGATTTTGAACTCCAGTAAGGAAATCGAAAAACTAATAGAAAGTTTGGAGAAGGTAAATGAAGCGAAAGCACAATAAGAAGAGGAACACGGCGTTTTTATTTGAAGCGCTTGTCCGTGAAATGACCAAAGCTGTGGTCCGTGGCAACAAGAAGAAGAAAAATAAAGTTTTAAAAGTAATCAAAGAACACTTTTCTAAGGGGAAGCCCCTTTACAAAGAACTTCAACTTTATAAAAGCATTTACGAAACAAAAAACGTAGACCATCTTACCGCAGCAAAGATTGTGGTGGAGTGTCGCAACGAACACCGCCAACTTGATAAAAAACAAGTATTCAAATATCAATCTTTTTTAATCTCCGAGGTTAATAAAACCATTTCACCCCGCGTTTATAATAATTTTGTCCCCAACTATCGTTCGTTAGCTTCGATAGCACAGCTTTTTAATGACGATACTTCTGCCAAGTCGCGAGTGCTTTTAGAAAGCGCCCTCATCAAACAAATGACTGCGCCCACAAAAAACGTTCAGAAAAAGAAAGGCTTGGACGATTTTACTTTCAAACAATATGTCAAGACTTTTAATAAAGAATATTCCTCATTGTTGTCCGAGCAAAAGATGGTTCTTGGGTTGTTTATTAATGATCAAATTTCGTTGGCATCTTTTTTGAATGAAGAGATTGATCGCTTACGTTCCACTTTGCAAAAAGGTCTTGATGTCAATGAAATAAAAGAAGATGAAATAATGACAGAGAATACCCAAAAGATAATTCAAATCCTCGATGACATAAAAAACAAAAAACTTTCCGAGCAAGCCATTGTCGATATTCTCAAGATACAAAAATTAGTTAGTGAGATCCAATCTAATGACGATTAAAATCAAAGTCGGTCGCGCCGCAAAGAAGCAAGCAGTTCAACGAAAAATCGCTGTTAAAAAATCTTTGGACGGCAACTTGATGTTTCTTTCGCACCCACATATCAATGTCATCGTCAAAAAAGATAAAAATAAAGTTTTAGCTTTCGCCAAAGATTCCAAATACACGGATGAAGCCTACGCCGCCATGAAACGCTTGTTAACCTATTTAGCCGATGTGGGCTTAGTGGCTTTTGATTCTATTCAGGGGGGAAATATTTATGCTTCCTTGGAGGGGCTTTTAGTAGAGCCGACCGAAGAACGTTCCATTGTGCAACTGGTGACTTTTCATATTGGTGAATGGCTCAACAAAGAAAGCTCGGAAGTTTATGATGAATATTACCAAGAAGAAGTCGAAGAATATTTATTAGATCCCGATGACGCGGATTCTACGGAGCTTGGTGAAGTCCCACAAGAAGCTGACAAGGGCGTGCTACCCAAAGATCCCCTTGTTACTCCCCTTATTTACAGGATATAATGTCCCTAATTATATTTATTTTAGCCGCGTATGGCTTAACTCAAATATTAGTGTTTGGGTCAATCTTTGATCCAATTAGACCAACTCAGGGCTTTTTCGGAGAACTCTTTCAGTGTTCAATGTGCTTGGGTTTTTGGGTTGGTGTGTTTGTTTACGGTGTTTCTTTTTACACGGAACTATTTACATTTGAACTCAACTTGGTCAATCCATTTTTATTGGGATGGCTCAGTTCGGGGACAAGTTATATTCTAAGTCAACTTTTTGGCGATGAGGGAATAAAAATAAAGGTGGAGAATAATGGGAATCAACATTAGCGTTTTTACAGACAATCACTGGATGCTTCGTCCTCCAACCAACTGTTGCAAGGGGTCGTGACTATGAGCAAGAAACAAATTCTTACTGAGTATTTTTTATTGGAGCGACAAACCGAAGGAGTCAAGACCGATGACGGCTTTATTTATCTTTCTGGGCTGTTTCAACAGGCTAACAAGAAAAACGGCAATGGCAGAGTTTACCCGCCTCGCGCACTGGCTCGCGAAATAGAAAACTATAAGAAGATTGTGCGTGAACGTCGTTCCTACGGAGAACTTGACCATCCTGATAGTTCTGTGGTGGAATTGAAAAACTCTTCGCATATTGTAACTGAAATCAAAATGGACGGCGAAGGCGTTTTTGGAACGCTCAAGCTTTTAAACACTCCCGCTGGCAAAATTGCCCAGCAGATTGTTATGGACGGCGGCTCAATGGGAATCTCCTCCCGTGGTTTAGGCTCTACTCGACAAGATGGCGATACTACGCTTGTTGAAGACGATTTTCAACTTATTTGTTTCGATCTTGTTTCGGAAGCCTCAACTCCCGGCGCATATTTGATGAAAGAAGGCAAAGAGCGTGACCTATTCTGCAAGGCAGACCGCATTAATCGTGCGCTCAATGATATTCTTGTAGGAAGGAAGAAATGAAGCGAGAACAACTAAAAAAACTTATCAAGCCCATTATCAAAGAATGTATCCATGAAGTTATTATGGAAAGTGGCGTGTTGACCAAGGTTGTTACAGAGGTCGCCAATGGGCTGAATGTTGCCCACAACGGGCAACATATTGTTTCTGAACACCGACAACCAGAGTCCAACCATAATCAAGAAGCCATCAACCTTCAAAAAGCCCGCTTAAACGAACAACGTCAACAACTCACATCAGCTATAGGAAACAAAGCCTACACAAATATTTTTGAGGGAGTTGAACCAATGACCGCTCCAACTGACCCGTCCCCCGGCAACCCGCTCGCCACCGTGGCTCCAAATGACCCCGGCGTGGATATTTCGGGCATCATGGCGATAGGCGGCAAAAGTTGGAAAACTTTGGCGCGGGGCAAAAAGAGATAAAATGGCACACGTCACGGTCCACGCACGTTATAAAGAACCAGCCGATAGGCTAATCAAAAGATTTTCCCGAAAAGTAAAAAAAGAAGGGATTTTAGAAGAAGTCCGAGATCGAAGATTTTATAAAACGCCTTCATCGGTGCGACGCCAGAAAAAGCTTCGTAGAAAAAGGCTAGCCCGCAAAGCAGCCGAACAGCAAAGAAATAAGTAGAAAGAGTTTTTACTCCTGTAGATACTATTTATAGGGAATATTTCTGTAAGGAGAAGCGCAAATGTCGTCATTGTTCGAAAAGGCTATAGCTGACGCCAAAGAGTTAAAGGAAACCGCCCTTAAAAATGCGGAGCATTTGATAATCGAAAAGTATTCGTCTGAACTAAAAGAGACCATTGAAAACCTTTTGGAACAACCGGAAGAGGAAGATCTTGATATAACAATGGACGACGAAGCACTCGCAGGCGATGAAGACCTTGGTGCAATGGGCGAAGAAGAGGAAGAAATGGGACTCGACATGGGTCCAGAGGTTGGTCCCGGCGAAGAATCCTTAATGGCTCAAGTTCCCGACGCCGCAGTTGCTGTTCTTTCTGGTGAACTTGATGACGCCGAAGAAATAGAAATAGACTTTGACGAACTTCGTGCTGCTATGGATGCGGAGATGGACCCCTCCACCCCAGAAGATATTATTGATCGAGAAGAAGAAATTATTGAACCTATGGCTGGCGGCGAAGAAGGAACAGAAGATGTAGAAGCCATAATGGAAGAACTTACAGAAGAACAACTCGCCACTTTACTTGAAGAGGTTGATGTTGATATCGCGTCCATCTATCCTTCAAACGGCTGGGCTGGCTCTACTCAAGGGGATAAAGCAGAAAACGTACAACTCGTTGCTCTGGGTCAAGCGCTTGAAGAAGAATTGGCACGCGAACGCGAAAAGAACGAAAAGCTCACGGATCAAAATGTTGAATTGACCGAGAGCTTAAAGAAATCAAAAAAGAATCTTGTCAAAGCCAAAAAAGTTCTAACAGAGATGCAGAACAGGGTGGCACAGGCAAACCTCCGTAACGCTAAGTTGTTTTATGCAACAAAAGTGTTGGAGACACAAGAACTTAATACCCGACAAAAGAATAAAATTGTCGAGTCCTTGGCGAAAGCCAAAACAACTGAGGAAGCAAAACTGGTTTATGAGACTCTAAAAGAATCAGTGGGTAGCACCAAAGAAACTGCACCAAAATCATTGGTTGAGGCAGTAAACAGAACACGTTCCCTCATCCTCTCTTCTACACCAAGAGAAGAGAAACAAAAAGTTTCTCCGATGTATGATCATTGGAAGAAGCTTGCAGGAATTAATAAACCATAGGAGGTAAACAATTATGTCTGCATTAAAGAAATTGACAGAAGGCATCGTTGCACGCGACCTCGGTAAAGAAGGTGCTGCTCTCATGATTAAGTGGGAAAAGACCGGTCTTTTAGAGGGTATCGATTGCGATGTCAAGAGAAATACTATGGCTCGGCTCTTAGAGAACCAAGCCAAGGAACTTCTTCGCGAAGTTTCTACAATGGCGGCAGGAGATGTTGAAGGCTTTTCAGCCGTCGCGTTTCCGCTCGTCCGACGAGTTTTTGGTGAGTTGATCGCCAATGATCTTGTCTCCGTTCAACCGATGAGTCTGCCCAGTGGTCTGATTTTCTTCATGGATTTCGTCTACAAGGGTTCAAAGTTGGGTAATGTGGCTACAGCCGATGAGTCCATTTATGGCGGTAATCGGGTCGGTAATCAGATTACTGGTGGCTTGCTCATCAGTGGTACTGGTGGTCCCGCAGAAGAGGGTCCGTACTCCCTCAACAATGGTTATGCTGCGCCTACTGGTGCTATTACCTTGACAACCACGTTGCTTGCTTCCGGTACATACGGCGGCGGCATTGTAGCATCCGATAATGGCGATATTCTCAAAGGCGATTTACTTGCCAGCACGTTTGATCGCTATCTGCGTTATGACGCAGATATTCCCTCTGGTACGAATGCTGCTGTTGCAACTTTCCCGGTTTCCGAACTTGTGGATGGATACATGTTGCAGGACGATTTGATTACGCTCACGCCGATTACCGCTCTGACTAATGGTCTGGTGCAACGCCGATTGACGCGGATTGATCCTGATGATACGACACGATGTTTTGTTGTGTGCGCTGCGACAGGTTCAGAAACGGTGGATCAGTGTGCTACCGCTTTGGATACTAATAACTGGGCTGGTGCGTTGATCGATCGTTGGACGACAGGCGACGGCGTTGGCTCCGTTAAGGGTGCTGCGGACTGGGCATTGGAAAACACGCCCAATATTCCCGAGATTAACATCAAGGTGAATAGTGTTGCTGTCACTGCCGACACCAAGAAGCTGAAGGCGAAATGGACGCCCGAGTTGGGGCAGGATCTTAATGCCTACCACAACTTGGATGCTGAAGTGGAGCTTACTAGCATTCTCTCTGAGCAGATTGCCTTAGAAATCGATCAAGAAATCTTGAACGATCTCGTTCAAGGTGCTGCAAAGGGTGCCGGTGTGCAATACTGGAGCCGAGATGCGGGTAAGTTCGTAAATCGCGATACTGGTGTTGAGGTTGGTGCTTCTGGTACTCCCGACTTCACTGGTACGGTTAGCGAGTGGTACGAGACGCTTATTGAGACAATCAATGGTGTTTCGGCTCAAATCCACCGCAAGACTATTCGCGGTGGCGCAAACTTCTTAGTTTGTGGTCCCGAAGTCGCCGGTATTCTTGAGTTCACTGCTGGTTTCCGTGCTAATGTTGCTGTTGACAGTAATAAGGGCACTGCCGGTGCGATGAACGTTGGTTCACTCAGCAAGAAGTTCGACATTTGGGTCGATCCTTATTTCCCAAGGAATGTTATTCTCGTGGGTCGTAGGGGTAATAGCTTCTTAGAAAGTGGTTACGTTTATGCTCCTTACGTTCCGCTACAGGTCACTCCTACCATCTTTGGTACGGAAGACTTTGTGCCGCGTAAGGGTGTCATGACTCGCTACGCCAAGAAGATGGTCCGTCCAGACATGTATGGTCTGGTAATCGTCGAAGATTTGGTATAATCTAGTCGTTGACTGATTAAAAGATTCCCCTCGTCTGCCTCGGCAGGCGGGGGGTTTCTCTTTTGCCAAACTATTTATGTGAGAGGATTTAAAACTATGCCCGTGCCACAACTTAAACCAGTTTCCACTGTAAGTACTGCCGTTTTGCCTGTTACCGGGACTGCTGGAAACGTCGCCGCTGAACTTCCCTTTACAGTTTACAGCGGAGTCGATGCCTTTCTTAGCGGCGCTGCTGATCAAGTCGCCTATGTTTATAAAAAGCTCGGCGGCGATGTCTTAGATATTGAAATAAAAGAAGGCAATGTATATGCTTCCTATCAAGAAGCGGTTTTAGAATATTCTTATCTTATAAATTCCCATCAGGCTAAAAATGTTTTATCAGATATGTTGGGCGCTGCAACTTCTTCTTTCGATGAGGATGGAGAGGTATCAGCAGGCGCGTCGGATGCATCAAGAGATTTTCCCAACTTTGGTTTTGGTTATGCTCGCCGAGTCGCAGAAGGTATTTCCACAGAAGCCGGGGTGGGAGGATTTCAAACTCATTATTCGGCAAGTTTTAAGTTGATAAGTAATCAACAAGAATATAATCTTCAGGAAATCGTGCAAAATAGTAGTTCGGTTTCTACGGTTGATTTTTACAATAAAATTAATAATACAAAAGTTCTTATTCGGGATGTCTATTATAAAAGCCCCAGCGTTATGTGGAGATTTTTTGGGTATTATGGCGGCTTGAATGTGGTCGGCAATCTTTCAACTTATGGACAATTCGCCGATGATAGCACTTATCAAGTTATTCCCACATGGCAAAATCGCTTACAAGCGATGGCTTTTGAAGATAGTGTTAATGTTCGCTTTTCCCACTATTCTTATGAACTTCAAAATAATTATTTAAAGGTTTATCCACCTCCCGGTGATAGTGTTGACGCTGACGACACCATTTGGTTTACATTTACGGTAGAAGAAGATGCCAACACAGTGGACACCACGCGCTTGCGCGGGGTAAAGGGCGTTAATAATATGAACACTCTTCCATTTGCTAATATTCCGTATGATAATATTAATTCTGTGGGTAAACAGTGGATTCGCCGTTACGCGCTAGCGTTATGTAAAGAAATACTGGGGCAAGTGCGTTCCAAGTTTTCCACTATTCCTATTCCAAACGACAGTGTAACCCTTAACGGCGACGCCTTGATTAGTCAAGCTCGCGAAGAGCAAGATAAATTAAAAACTGAGTTGAAAGAACTCTTAGACGCTTTAACTTACGGAGCCTTAGCCGAAGGAGATGCGGAAATTGTAGATGCAACCAGCAAAGTTTTTCAGCAAGTTCCCACTCCGATTTTTGTGGGATAAAATGAATGGCAAAGTTTACTAGACCACCAGCCCCACCACCACCGCTCTTTGTCGGAGACAAAGAAAGAAAGCTGGTTCGTCAAGTAAACACAGAACTCATTGAAAACGTTATTGGGCAGCAAATCGCATATTACGCCATTGATTTAGAAACTTCAAACTTTCATCCTATTTATGGAGAAAGTAAAGAAAAAAGTTTTTTGCCCCCAGTGAGAGTGTACGCAAGAGTTGAAACACAGCCTTCCGAAATTCTCCAAAATAAGACGGGCATCGATCGCCTGCAAAAAATTAATGTTTATTTCCATCGTAAAAGATTAACAGAGGATCAAAAGCTGGTGGTCCGTATCGGGGATTTTGTTTATTATGATGGTGATTTTTATGAAATAGTCGAAACCCGAGGATCTAAAAGATTGTTTGGGCAAGACGGACAAAAGTATGAGATTTCGGCTACATGTATAAAGGCGCGGGAGAATTTGTTCGATGGTTGAATTAAAGGAACAGCCCTTTGTAGAGTCTTCGATAGAAACGATGGACACCGCAGTCTTTAATTACGTCGATACCCAATTAAATCTTTATACCACTCGTAATGGTGAAAGCGAAAAAGTTCCTGTACTCTGGTCGTCTGCGGAACGTGCGTATCAAATCAAGAAAAATAAAGAGTTGCGTGATAATCGGGAAACACTTATATATCCGTTGATAACTGTGTATCGGGAATCGATAGCCAAAGATATTGATGGATTTCCGTTTACTCCCGGCAATAATTCTTTTGCGATAGCCCGAAGAATAATGCCATTTAATACACGAAAATTTGCCAATGCTACCGCGAAGAAAAGATTTAAGGTAAGTAATGAAAAGTTTGATAATAAAAAGGTAGTATATGAAACACTCTATTCCGAAAATGTTACGGCTGTTGTGGCAAAATATAATATTCTTATTCGAACAAGCTATTTAACGGACATGAACCAGATTTTAAATGGGTTTTTAACAGCAAACAATTATCGGGATATCAAGGTAGAAAATGAAGGTCATGCTTATTATATGACTTTTCCTAATGAGTTTTCTTTTGATAAGGTCTCGGAGACATTAGATTCGGGGGAAAGATATTTTGACACCTCATTTATCATTACAACACGCGGCGCTCTTTTTCCACGCCCAGAAAATATAGAGGATGCCGTACTTAAAACTTCTCAAAACGCGGTCATTATAAAGTTTAACAAGGAAAGAACAATTGTGGGCGAAGTCCCGACTATCAGAAAAGGCGCAAAATCATTTGTTGAGGATTAGCTTTCTTTTCAAAGGAGTTGTTACTATTTATAAGTGATATTCTAGGAGTGATTAAACGATGTCAGTAAAAAAGTTCAAATTTGTATCTCCCGGCGTTTTTATCAATGAGATTGATAACTCCGAACTACCAACTGTTCCTGCACCTGAAGGACCAACCATTATTGGTCGTTCGTTGAGAGGACCGGCGATGAGACCCGTGGAGGTCGAATCGATGGAAGAGTTCGTTACAGTCTTTGGTCCCCCCATCAATGGCTCAGAAAACGTGGATGCTTTCAGACATCCTGAGTTCGGTGCGCCAACCTATGGTGGCTATGCGGCTGAAGCGTGGTTGAGAAATAGTTCCACAATAAACTTTGTTCGCTTGTTGGGTCGCCAAGATGAGAATTATACCGTTGGCAGCGGCGAAGCCGGATGGAAACTTGCTGATTTTTCTGCCACAGGCGGCGGCGCATACGGTTTGTATGTTTTTAACTCTGGATCTGGCGGCACGCACGAAGGTACGCTGGGCGCAATTTTTTACTGTGATGATGATACTTATGTTGAGCTTAGTGGCACGGTTGAAGACGCCCACGGCGTCGGTGCCGATAGCGCTTTGACCGGTGCGTGTGCCCTTGTAAAGACTACTAACAATGAAGCCACTGTGCGTATTGTTGGCGGTCTTGGTACAATTGAGACTGCGTGTGGCTTTGACCGTACTTCTAGAAGGTATATCCGGTCAACTTTTAATACCAATCCCACTAAAACCACTACGGGCATTACGCCCACTGCTGATCGACAAGATTATTTTTTAGGTGAGACATTCGACCGCGCCATTGAATCAGTTATAACGGGTACAAGCAACATCGCCTTCGCGATGGTTGTTCCCCTTGATAAAGGCAGCACCGGAGACGGCGCAAATTTCGGTAAGGGATTTGTGGATTGTCAAACGGGCTGGGTTATTTCTCAAGATAAACTTGGCTCGACCGGCAGTTTCAATCCCACCCTAGCCGCGAGCGTAACCAAGCTATTTAAATTTCATGGCTTACAAACAGGACAGTATGACCAAGGAGCAGTGAAGATTTCCATTGAAAACATCATGCCCGCAAAGAATCCGGCTGGCTTTGGCACATTCAATGTTGTGGTTCGCAGGTTGCGTGATAACGATGCAAAGGTTCAAGAAGTTGAAAGGTATAACTCTCTTACACTTAATCCTAACTCTCCCAACTATGTGGCTACCCAGATCGGCGACCGATACATTTCGTGGGACAATGATTCCAGAGTATACAAAGAATACGGACAATATGAAAATCGTTCACGTTATTTCCGTGTCGAAATGGCACAAGTGGTAGATGACGGTGCGCTGGACAATATCTTGTTGCCCTATGGTTATTACGGACCTCAGAAATACAGAAACATTACTTTGGGTTCAGGTTCGACTCTCGGTGCGGCTGATTTTGCTGTCGGCACCGCATCGTTGCCCGATGGCGCTAACCCGAACTTGGGCACCGGTAGCGGTGTTGATTCGAGACCATATGGCGGCGTCGGCGATTGGTTGCTTCCCTACGGAGCTACCTGTTCCATTTCCATGCCATCAGTCCCCTTACGAACATCAACCGCAACGGGTGATGTTTCCAGCCCACAGGCAGCTTATTTTGGCATTACGACTACGCGGGGTTCAGGCTCTTCAACTTATGATGACTCTATTCCAGCCTTCTTGCGTACTAAGCCTGTTAACATTGATAGTTTTGCAGAAGGAACGCTCACGCAGTTTTCACATGTGTTTACCCTTGATGATCTTGTTGTCTCAAATGGAAATATGACCTATTCAAGTGGGTCGAGGGTCGGCGGCACTTCACTTACTGCGAAGAGCGGCAGTTACTCTATCCTTACTGGTACGCTGTCTCCAAAGGGATTCACGATGCCACTCTTTGGTGGGTTTGATGGTCTGGATATCACAGAAAAAGATCCCTTTGCCAATAGAAACACCACTGGTGAAACAGAGCGAAGCAGCTATGCTTATCACTCATTAACAGTGGCAATGGACTCTATTAGAGATCGTGAAGTCGTACTGACCAATGTCATTACAGCCCCGGCTATTACAACTGCTGGTCTAACCAATAAAATGTTAGATATAGCAGAGGATCGAGGAGACTGCTTGGCAGTCATTGATTTAGCTGGCGGGTTCCAGCCTTCTTCGGAAAACGCATCTGCTCTTTCGGCAAGAATCGGTTCAGTAACAAACACGGTTAATAACTTAAATGCACGCAATCTTAACACAAGTTTTGGATGTGCATTTTATCCTTGGGTTAGCATTAGCGATTCTTTTGGAGACGCTAATCTGTGGGTTCCCCCTTCAGTTGTAGCCCTTGGTGCATTCTCTTACACCGATAAGAATGCCGATCCTTGGTTCGCGCCTGCTGGTTTTACTCGCGGCGGCTTATCAAAGGGTGCCGGCGGCGTTCGCGTGGTAGGAGTTACGGATCGTTTGCGTTCGAAAGATCGAGATGATTTGTACGAGACTAACATTAATCCCATTGGAACTTTCCCGAATGAGGGGATTGTGATTCTGGGGCAGAAAACCCTTCAAACCACACGTTCAGCACTGGATCGAATTAATGTTCGTCGGTTGCTGATCTACACCAAGAGACAAATCACAGCGGTGGCAAACAATCTATTGTTTGAGCAAAATGTCCCAGAGACTTGGAAGAAATTTACTGGTTTAGCCGAACCAATCCTCCGAGATATCCAAGCTGGATTTGGTTTAGAAGATTACAGGCTGATTTTAGATGAAACTACAACCACACCAGAGCTTCGTGATAGAAATATTATGTATGCCAAGATTTTCTTAAAACCGGCTAAATCAATTGAGTTCATTGCTTTGGACTTTATCATTACTAACTCGGCAGCGACATTTGAGTAATAAGGAGATTTAAAAATTATGTCAGAATTTTGGACGTCACCCCAATTAGAACCAAAGAAAAGTTATCAGTATACTGTTGCGTTTGAAAACATCGGCAGTTTTTTGATCAAGGGTGCCACTTTACCAGCGGTTGAGATAGGAACAATCGAAGCAGATTATACTCAGTATAAGTTTTATTATCCCGGTAAAATGTCATGGTCACCTGTTGAGTTTACCATTTATGACGTGGCTGGACCACAGTCGGTGGCAAAGAAACTCCAAAGTATTTTAGGCAAGGTTGGTGTTAAGATGCCTGTTAACTCCAACGATCAGGCTACAATGTCTAAAATGGGCTTCGCCGACAAGTTGGGAGATATAAAGATTACTCAACTTGGTACAGGCGGCGCAAGCGATCCGCAGGGTACTTGGACATTAGTCAATCCCATTATCACCAGTGTAAACTATGGCACGCAGGGCTATTCAGAAGAAAGCCTTATCGAAGTTACAGTTGGAGTTCAATATGATTGGGCTAATTATGAAGCTGGTGCATAAAACATAAAATAGAGGTTACATGAGAAATGAAGAAAGGCTCGGTACAAGCCAACAAGAAACAAATCGTTCTACCAATTCTACCACTCCCCCCCAACAAATACAAAATTTATTAAATTTTCCGACCAGCACGGAATTTGTAGATCTTCCCTCTCGCGGGGAATTTTATGCTGAAGATCATCCTTTACACGGGCAAAAACAGCTTGAAATGAAGGTGATGACGACAAAAGAAGAAGACATTCTTCTTAATGCCAATTATATTAGAAATGGTGTCGTGATTGACAAGCTCTTAAGAAGCTTGATGGTTGACAAATCCATTAAGTTGGACGACCTTCTCATTGGGGATAAAAATGCCCTAGTGTTTGCAGCAAGAGCGTCCGGTTTGGGGCATCTTTATACTGCTAAGGTGAAGTGTTCAAAATGCGACGAATCTACAGAGGTGGAACATGATTTAAGTGATTTGGCTACCAAAGACGCAAACACCGTTGATTGGATATCTCCAACAGAATCTGGCACTTTTGTAGTAGATTTACCCAAATCTAAGTTGAAGGTGGAGTTTAAGCTGTTAACAGGAAGAGAGGAAAAAGATATAGACATAACGGTGGCTAAACGCAAGAAACATCGATTGCCCGTCAATCATCTTTTGATTCGGCTACAGAAAATAATTCTGTCCATCAATGGAGTTTCTGATTCCTTTCAAATTTCTTCGTGTTTAGAAGCAATGCCCATTATGGATTCAAGGCGAATACGCTTGGCGTATGATCATGTACTTCCAGATATAGACACATCATTTGATTTTATGTGTCCATTCTGTGATACAGAGCAGGAGGTAGGACTGCCCCTGACGGCAGACTTTTTTTGGGCTGACTCCTGAGTATGGCAAGCAAGCCTATGAGATGCTTTTTTATCTCGTCTATTATGGAGGAATAAGCTTCACAGAATCTTATAATTTTCCAATCGGTCTTAGGCGTTATATGTTTGACAGGCTTGTCAAAGAAATCAAAGAAAAAAACAAAGCCATAGAAAAAGCCAACAAACCGAAAGGTTCGCCTCGTTTTAGATGAGGGGAACTTTTTTTTGTGACTATTTATTGGAAGAGAGGTACTACAAATGGACGAACCCACAGTTATTAATTTAAATGAACAAAGAATTGACGAATCTTGGATGAGACAATTCGGCACCCAAGTAAAATACATGATCGACCAAATGGGATTTGGCGGGATGGTCGGAGGCTCTAACCTCAGTATTCGAGGAATGCCTTCCCAAATTCAAAGCTTCGCGGGCGCTCTTATGGGCGAACGAGCGCATATGCAAGCCGCGACACGCTATGGTTTGACCGATCCCAAGACTTACGCAAGTCGATTGAAACTCGACCGAGCCGTAAAAAACTTTGAGAGAGCCACAGGAATCAAATATCCAGTAGGATAATAAACAATGGTAGCAAAAAAACCACTATCGCCACTAGACCAAATTAAAGCCAAAGAAAAGGCGCTTAAAGTAAGCCAAAAACAGCAAGCGCTGTCCCTTGATATGCTGAAAGAAGAGTGGAGCATCAGAGAAGAGCTTGACAAAAAGCAAATTTCCAAAGCCGAGAGAGAGAAAGAAACACTAGAAACTGAAACTTCCTTTCTCAAAGAGCAATTCGATCTTAGAAAAGAACTTTATAAATTGGCTCTTGAAACCAATGAAGGAGAAGAAGAAGCCAAAAAAAATCTCATTGAAGCCAACATAGCTCTTAAAGCAGGCAACGACCTTTTAACAGAAAGAAACGAAAAACTTCAAGAGAGCCGCGACGCCTCCGAAGCCATTGGCGGGATGATGGAGCTTGCCGCTGGTCGTCTCGGAGTGTCTGTTAAACAGTCAGAAATGTGGTCCAAATCCTTTTCCAAAATAGGAAAAAGCTTGGACTCGATGGTTGCCGATCTGATAAAGGGCAACCGCTCCATGAAGGACATGAAGGCATCCATGAAAGAGATGGGTGCGTCCGCTGCTAAATCGATCGCCTCGTTCTGGACCATCTCTGATCTCCTTGGTAATATGGTAGCCAGCACTCTTGAAGTATCCAAGAATTTAAGAGCGGTCAGGGTAAGCCTTGTCCAATCTGGCATGTCAACCAAGAAAGCCGCGAAAATACAAAAGGGCTATCTTGATCAGTTGTATAAAATAGGCATTTCAGCCGGGGAATATGCTGGGCACGTCGCTGAGATGTATAACAATAACGCCAAACTGGGCGAAACCATGAAGAGTAACGCACCTCTTTTTGCCAAACTGGGCAAACTTGGCTTCAGTACCGGCGATTCAATGAAGGTCTTAAACAGCCGGATGTTTGAATTCGGCGAAACAAGTAGCGCTGCTTTGTTGGATACGCTCGGAGACTTAGCTGCGATCGATGAAAATCTCGACCAACTGCGCGGTACGTCGGTAAAGACTTTTGCAGCCAATATGCAGCGCCTGAATCAATATGGTCCGCGAAGTATCCAAGTCTTTTCTGAGTTGGCGGTTGTTTCTAAAAAAACTGGGATGGAGATGAGCAAGATTCTCGATATAACATCCAAGTTTGACACTTTCGAAGGCGCAGCCAACATGGCTCAAAAGTTGAATGTAGCTTTGGGCACGTCAATCAGTTCGTTAGAGTTGGTTGGTAAAACCGATGTTGAACGCGCACAGATAATCAGTCAACGATTACAAGATGCGGGTGTAGATTTGGAGAACATTTCTCCTCAACTTGCTAGAGTTATTTCACAAACTGGCTTGGAGGTAGGTTCTTTGAGACGGTTGGCTGGAGCCGATCTTTCCAATGTCAGCGCTGAAGCGGTAAAGACCTCTGAAGATAATACTAAGCTGCTCAAGGATGTTGCCAAGGACGCTGCTGCCGCGATTGATCCTCTGGATAAAGCTGCGAATGCGGTGACACTAGCGTTTGGCTCGCTTGCCAAGAAGCTTGATCCCCAGATCATGAAAATAGCTGATGCCATTGCTGAGATGGACCCCGATGTCATCTTGGCGGTGGCGTTCGCATTTGCTACTATTGGTACAGTGCTGGGTGCGCTCATGGCTTCAAGAACTTTCAAGATGATCAAGGGGGCGTTTGGTGTTGGCAAAACTGTCGCTGCGGCTGGCAAAGGTGCCAAACTCTTCGGAAAAGGTGGTGATGTCGTCAAGAGCGTATCAACCGGCAAGCGCCTTTACGGCACCGCCGCCGCAGGAGCTTTAAAAAAAGGTACTGCGGAAATAGTTGCAAAGGGCGCTACCAAAGGCGTCGGCAAAAAGGTAGCTGCAACTGTGGCTGGCGGCGCAGCGCTAGGCGTTGGCGGGGCACTTACCAAGATGGGACCAAAAGCCGCAGGCGTTGCCGTCGCGAAAAAAGTTCCTGTCCTTGGGCTTATTCTGGGTGCTGGGTTTGCCATTCACCGTGCTATGGATGGTGATTACGTTGGCGCGGCTGGCGAGCTTGTTGCCGGTGGGCTTTCCACTATTCCCGGCATCGGCACTGCCGCCTCGATTGCCATTGAAGGTGCGTTGATGGGCAGAGATGTGGGATATGCGACCGGCGCTATTGAGGGCAGCAAAACCAGCGCCGCCAATCAACTACGAGACGCCGCCGTCTGGGGCGCGACAGGAGCCGGCGCATTCATGGGTCCAATGGGTTCCCTCGCCGCCGCCGGTCTTGCTGCCAAATATGTTCCCGGCGAAGACACATCTGCGATGCAAGGTGCCGTTCAGGGAACCGCACAGGCTCAAGCTGCTGCCCGTCAGGCATCGGGCACTCAGACAACAAACGCCAATATTAACTTAACGGTGGACAAGCGCCAGTTGGCGAAGGTCACCGTGCCGATTGTTAATGGCGCTGTGCAAAGCCCCTTAATGCCGCTCGGCGCATAACCTTGATGATATTTTTGAAACAAAACTATTTATATAACTATGGCAAAACAACATAAAAATTTCCACGGAGGGCTGTTACAGGTTCAATTTTTTCTTCCGCAGTTGACGTCGGGTCGAATCGCGGAGTTTCCTGCTTTTATTACTAATCTCAGTGATAACTTTACTTCCAACTGGTCCGCTAAACAAGCCTATGGCTTTCAAGACCAAGTGGGAGTTTTTCAGGGAACAAATAGGGCGGTTTCGTTGGGATTAAGAATAGTGGCGTCGAGCGTTACAGAAGCCGCCAGCTACCAAAAAAAATTAAACAGAATTATAATGTCACTTTATCCAACTTATAGCAGTGATGGAATTCCTCAAAGCTCACCAATTGTTGGTTTAAAAGTCGCCAACGTCATACATGACAACGGCAACTTTTTGTTTGGTTGGCTTAATGGGGTCTCACTTACTCCCAATCTTTCCGAGGGATCTTTTTATAATATTGGTAAACAGACACTCTACGATAAAGCTGGTAAGAAAACCGCCACCGCAAAATCAACGGCTCCCATGCTTCCCAATCTATGGGACATGAGTTTTGAGTTTAATGTTATCCACAATAAACGCCCCGGCTTCACCGCCGCCGCCAACAATGCTTTCACCGACACGATGTTTCCCGTTAAGGTAGCCACCGGCAAGGCGTTGTTCGCCTCCGATAGACCACCACACTCGTCACTTGGACAGCCGGGAGATATAAACGTTGGACCGAACACCAACAAGGGCTAGTAAACTCAATGGGATTACGCTTAGAAGAAAAATTTTTATTTGACAACACTTCGTGGGAATTTCTTAAAAAGTATACCACACAAAAGAAGTTTGTGTTGCAATATGCAACGCAGATACTTTCATATCCCACTCAACAACAAATTAATCAAATCACCTCATATGAGTTCAGGACATGGGGCGCTGGCGATACATACGCAAAATTGGCAAATGAATATTATGGTGATCCTGAATTGTGGTGGGTGCTTGCGTGGATCAACAAAAAGCCTACGGAGTTCCAACTGAGTCGCGGAGATGTTTTATATGTTCCTTTGGTGCTGAGAGAAGCACTCGCCTTGGTGGGGATTGAATAATGACTAAAAAAGCTCTTAGTACTGCTGAAGTTCCCAAAGAGGAACTCAAGAACACTGTATACAAAGTAAATGTTAGAGAACGCGGCAGCCGAGACGAGCCTGTCGCTGCCGGCGAAGGACTTCAGCTAAGCGCTGCCGCTCGCACCGGTCTTCGCGGCAGGGCTGCTGCCAAAGCTGCCGAAAAAGAAAAAGATGAAGCTAAAAGAAAAACCGCTGCCACACTCGCCGCCTCGGTCACACAGATCGCAAAGCAGTTTGGGGTGAAGGAGAGCGTTCACAGTAACCGAATATGGAGTGATCAAGCATGGTTGATAAGCCATCCTGACTCCTTTTTTCACGAACCCAAAGATTTCAATTTTCCTTCTAAAAACTCCGTCGCAAAGTTTTCTATTAGGTATTCTGAACATGCGCGGTTGAACAACCACAACGTCCTGCAACAATTTTTAGCTCTAACCCCAGCCCAGCTTTCATTATTACAACCTCATTTTAAACTTGAAAGATTGGAAGGCAGCAAGTCGGTTCCTTATAGCCCACAATATCACCAGCCACCACGCAATATTGGAAAGACCAAGAATAAGGAAGCTGATAAACTAGAGTTTACCAGTATCGAATCCGTTTCGATTGAGAGATTAGAAAAGTATAAAGAAGAAGTGAATCTCAGGATTTCTATGAAATTTTTTGCTTCGTCGTATAAAGCTTTTTCTACTTCACCTCCTAGTAGCGATCCCAAAAAGCCAAACGCTGCTCTCATCGATTTTCTACGCCGCAATTTACGAACGAAACAGAAGCAACCCGATGGCATTAAGAAAGATGTTACAAAGCCCATAAACTATTATGCAGATATCAAGCCTGCTCCCGTTCCAAGTCTTACGCCAGAAGCCGCCGCCGCCCAAAAGCTGTGGGGGAAGATGGGCAAACCCACCGAACCCAAAAGCCAACCTCTTGGCGATACAAATTATATGCACGATCACACCATGCGTCTTACCATTGGATGGAGTACCCCACCGGGAAAGCAACTTAAAGCCTTAAGCGACCGGCATTTTTTAGATAAAGCCAGCCGCAAAGTTTTAACAAATTATTCTGCGAAGTCCAAAATAACGTTATATGGCACATTGCTTCATCATGAAATGGACATTCAATCTGATGGTTCTATCAATTTGACTATTGATTTTTTGGGATTGCTTGATTCTTTTTTCGCTGATCCACGAGGAAATGCGCTCTTTATGTACAACAGTCCCGCTTATACGAAGATGCGCTCCAGCTTGAAAAAAATCAAAACAGCCGCCACCACCAAGATCAAGGCGAAGCATCAAGAAGAATATAAAGCTTGGCAAAACAAATATATTAGCGAAGCGTATACGAGCATTTATAAACAAATCGTTGCAACAAACAAGCTCTATGCGACAACTGTGCCTTGGCGGTCAATGGAGGGCTTTTATAAACGTGGCGGTATTGGCGAGACGCCCAGCCGCATGGCAACCGGACCACAGTATAAGGTCTCATCGAAATCTATTAAATATGCCGAGAATACTAAACCTAAAGTTGCTGTCGGTGCTGCTCCTAACGATAAGACCGATGGGTATAAAGCGAAAAGAATTGAATATTTTTCGCTAGGCACTCTAATCAATGTTTTTATAACAAACTCCCTCGATAAAATTTATGGTGAAGAAGATAAGCTTTTTAAGCATACGAGATTTCGATTCGGCGACATTGTTTTTATAAAGCCATCGTATCATAAGGGGAAGTATTCCGGCAAGCTTATGACAACAAACATTGGAGCCATCCCCGTGGCTTTTTCTACGTTTCAATCATGGTTCACTCGTTATATTTCTGGCAAGGGCGTTAAGATTATTACCCTGAGAACTTTTTTGTTTGATTTGATTCAAAACCTCGTTGACAGCAGTTTTACAAATTTTAAATTTGTAAAAGAAAGCACATCGTTGTATAAGCCAAAATTTAATATGTATGGTACTGATCGCATGTGTTATATTACAGCTAACAATGTCGGTTTGCAAAGGAGCACCGGCAGGGCTAAGATGTATGCGAAATACCCTCGATTTATTTTAGGGGGTTCCCAAGCGGTCGTGACCGGCTTCTCATTTTCGAAGGTTAATATGGCGGGGTTCGCAGAAGCTCAGATGTACGCAAAAAACGTTCAAGCAACTGGTATAGCTAGAGAGGTGTACAACGTGGTGATTGATATAGTGGGAAATCCTCTTTTTGAAAATGGAATGTATATAGTTGTTGATCCTTCTGGATTTGTACCGAGAAATCGGGACTCCATTCAGTTGGGACTTGGCGGTCTTTATGTTATTAAAAAGGTGGATATAAACTGGAAGGCAGATAGTTTTTCCACTCGTCTAGAGGCTATTTACGAAGCCCCTCTTCCTGCTACCCCACTCGATACCTTCAGTAAGAAGATCACGCGCCAGCAGAACAAGTCGACCCTGGGCTGGTCGTGGTCGAGCGAATGAAAACAATACTTAATAAATATCAGACTAAGATTCAAGTTCCTGACGCATCAAACTTCAAGTCCTCTGTAACCAATTTTAAAGAGAGAAAAACACTTGACGAGTTAGTTGACGAGGAGGGTCTATTTGATGAAACAGCGGATATCCGCGTTCAACGGTATTTATACGGGCGTATAGATTATGACAATAACTCAGTGTACCCCAATGCTTCCAAGGTGTTGTTGGGCAGCCCTTCATACGTTTTTGGTTTTGATTTCACTCAGGCGTTAATAAATAAATTCAATGAAGATTGGACGCAACTTGCAGAGAGCGTCCCCACCGATTCTATTTATAAAACAATCCAGCTTTCAAATAAAGATTACCGAGACATTGATGAAGCATTTCGCAGCTATTACCACGATTTATTTTCACAATACCAGACCATGCTCTTTATAACGGGACGTGAAACCCACATAACCGACTTTGATTCTTATGTAACGAACTTTACTCAATATTGCGTGGATGCACATGTTTCCTTTACGCGAGAAAGCCTCATCAAAAGCAATCACTATAAAACGGACAATACCTTACTGGTTTATAATTTACAAGAAAAAAAGCACGGAAATGATGAAGAAACTTTTCAAGAATTTTATATGGACAGCCACATACTTTTAATGGCAGAGGCTTTGCTACAACATGGGTTTGTGTTAGATCGACATGCTCCTTGGAGATTTATTATAAATTTAAAAGCTCCTCAGTTTGCAGACGGACCAGAGGGCAAGACCTTAAAAACTATATTTGATGATTACTATTTCAGAGCCTATGAAACTGAAGCAAGCCATGCTGTAGAATTACTGACCACTTATTATAACAATTTTGTAGCGACGGCTCGTAAAAAAATTATTAAAGAGGTGGTCGGTCCACACAAAACTCTAATTCCCGTGCAATGTAAAATTGAAAGAAAACAGGTTTTGTCGTCGGACCACTTGAAGTTGACAGTTCTAAAATTTTTATTACAGATGCGTCAATCGGAAGAAGAAATTAAATTGTTATCAACCGAGCGGCAAGCCGTCATTCAGGGGCTTGCCACACAAAAGAAAATATCACTTCAGGCAGCTTATGAAAAGTTACATTTTTTTATAAAAAACAAAATAAGACTCGACATTAAATCTAACATGAGCCGCCCCGATGCTCTATATGCAGCGAATCATTTGGGCTGCAACGGCGCAACGTGGGTAAAGAATGTTGGCTGGATTCCCTGTAAAAGCCGCGAAGCTTTTCAGAGTAATCTTGAGGCAGCGGTACTTCCCGATCGTTCTGCGGCAGAGACATTGAAAATGCAGTTATTTAAAGAATCAGTCCTTGACAGCATCCCTTAATCGTGTTACACTAGGTATATGATTTTTCAAACGCTGGACGACAAAGAGTCCTGTGTCGCATCTTATTATGACGGCACGCTTCATTTTGACGAAGTTCCATCCAAGCCAACGGCTACTTGGAACTATCATACATACTTGCCCGATAATGTCAAGTTCGCTGAACTTTATACGGCTGGCAAGACAGCAGACCAAGTTTGTCCAGAGGAACTAAAAAAAGATTGGGAGGAAATCACTTCTCGCTTGAAGGGAATGCTCCGGTCTTTTTA
>Ga0098061_1000367_pt1 | contig 21157 bp, 27 predicted proteins | sample 22_taG_FD_92579 | JGI IMG/M metagenome (GOLD analysis project Ga0098061, IMG submission 92579) | Marine viral communities from the Subarctic Pacific Ocean - 22_ETSP_OMZ_AT15343 metaG | ecosystem: Environmental > Aquatic > Marine > Oceanic | place: Subarctic Pacific Ocean | collected 2015-01-20
ACTTGCAGCTTCAGGTAAACCTTGCTCATTATATTGTCTCTTAAGATCTGCAATTTCTTGCTGTCCCTGAGTATAGTTTGCCTGTGCTTCCTTTAAACTAGAAAACCATGCGTCAACATCGGTGAAGTTCTCAGGAACCGGTTGTCCTGTGGACTCTACATAAGTTTTAAAGGCCTTTTTCTCAGCCGTAATTTGAGGGGAATCATCAACTTTTGTTGGAAATGTAACCGATTGAGATTCTTGAGTTCCTATATTAAGCTGAGTCCCGTCAGAGGATTGTTCAACTTGTTCATTAGTCATAAATCATATACTCCTTGTTTTTAAAATTCTTAACGACCGCCGCCTTCGGCTGCGGAATATGTTCGAGTTACCGCACCCGATTTATTAGTTTTAGCAGTACTACGGCCCTTTTGAACAGATGCTACGCGGGTTGCTCCTTTTCCACTTGCACCTTTTCCACTCGTACCTTTTCCACTCTTACCTTTTCCCTTCTTACCTTTACGTTTCTTCTTCTTATCCATATTAATCTCCTTACGCAGGGGTACCTGCTCTTGGTGGATTTGTTTTATAGGGATGATCATTATGTAAATAAGAGGTCACAGCATACTTATGTGCTAAATACCCCTCAATACTCTGTCTATCATCGTCACTTAGTGTCCCATTATAGAATGTTATCTCATATATATCACCAGTAAAACCTGTGATTCCTAGTCGATCAGCGGTAGCATGTTCTCTTGCACCTATAAAGAACTGTTGGGAGTTATCTATATCAACAGTTTCTGTTCCTGTGATATCTGGATCATTTACAGATATGCTTGCATGTCTCATAAACTGATCTCCGCCTGACCTACCGATAGTCATAATTAGTGGCTGTGTTTGGTCAACTGTCGCATTTGCCTTAGTAGCTGAGCCATTAAAGTATACTTTATAGCTATCATTACCAGATTCTTCTCTAACACTTAAAGCAAAGTCTCTCGTACTATCAGAACATAACACATGTTTTTCACTCGTTCCTATAGTACCAAACTCTACAAGCATTGTAATTGCAAAGTCACCTGTACCGGGATCTAATTCTCCGTCACCAGACTCATCTAAAGAATAAAGATATTGTGTATCAGCGAACTCCATTCCTTTGAATCCATTTAGTTCTGGAGTGAACGTAGGGTTACTTGCTTCAGTATTTGTATTCTCCCACACCACACCATTACCTGATCTATCGTTTGCTTGAACACAAATATCAGCATCAGAGGCAGAAGGATTTAGGTATTCAGGTAACAACCAACATGCTAAGTATGTTGAGTCAAGTTCTGCTGGTGTCCAGATAGGTCCTAGTTTAATATCCCACGATGTATCCCAATCCTCAGGAAGTTTGAAGCTTCGGTTAGTAAATATATCTTCACGAACAGAAAGAATAAATTCTCTAGTACCTTTATTAAGCATCTCAGAATGGTTAGCCTTTAGAATACTAGTAGTATCATTACCAATGATCTCTAGTGTTTTTAAAGGTGTTCCTATATCCATATCAAATCCTTCCAGCTAACATATTAAAAGCAGCAGTACATATTACACTGAATATGAAAGTAGCAGCATATACTTTAGTATCTAATACAGCAAGCTTTCTTTCAATCACAGATAATCTTTTATCTATAGTTATAAGACGCTTGTTTGTTCTCTCTAGCTCATGTACCACATGTACCTTATAGGTTTCCCATCCGTTTTGTTCTTCCATATCATCCACCAGCCGTATGCTTAACAGTTAATATTCCTGTAGTAGAGCCAAGGTTGCCACCATTAGAGTTTACAACCCATCGAATATAAGGTGCAATAGCAGTAGGAAGGGTTACTGAAACAAGCTTAAGACCTACTACATCAGCGGCAATATCTGCAATTACTTCTGTAGTAGGTGTCCATGTAAACCCATCAAAGGATTGTTCATATCCCAAGTTGCAAGGTACTGCATCTACAGCCCCACTAAAGAGGGACACGGGGAGTATATCTGTAATACGATTAAAGGTACTGTTGTATGAAATCTTTGCAGTATTTCCTGTAGTACCGGCGTCTGTATGAGAACACACAATTCGACCATCAGTAGCAACAGCTGTTATACCCGGAGCACCATTAGCGTTATCAGAAATCAGAGCAGCTAAATCATAAGCAGCCCAGTAAGCACTATGAGCACCATTGAATGTACCAGAAGCATAGGATCGTGTAGTATCTACACCTCCAGTAAAAGCAGTAGGAACAACTGTACTTAATGCATCATCAAAAGCAATGCCACCAGTGAAATCTACCTTGGACATCCCATCAAGCGGGTCTGTTAGGGTAATTGTGGTATTACCAGCTGCACCACTTGTAGCTTGAGTAATAGTTACTACCCCTGTGTCTACACCACCAGTGAAATTTGTCTTGGACATGCCAGCAGTTCCGCTGTCTGTTAGAGTAATTGTAGTATCACCAGCTGAACCAGATATAGCCTGAGTAACAGTTACCACAGCCCCATCTACCGTAGCAGTAAATCTATCTCCAGCTGGACCCGATCCGGTATTGATAACATTCATTAAACTAGTGGCGGTAGTATCGTTGTCAGTAGAGGCGTTCCATGTCCCCGACACAGAACTATGGTCTCCACAGTAGAAATTATAGTTAGTACCATCAGTAGCAACTAGGTTTACATTGTCGCTACCAGCACTGCCGTCACCGTTAAGTTCGGTGAAGTCTGTAATAGTTATGGTTGCTGTCGCATACGATGTTACTGTCGCAACAGTAGCAGTGAACCTATCTCCCGATGGACCCGATGCAGTATTAATAACATTCATTAAATTAGTAGCCGTGACAGCATTGGAAGTTGTGGACTCCCACGTACCGGCGACTGAGCTTTGATCACCATTAACAAAATCGTAGTTATTGGTATCGGTAGCAATCAGGTTTACTTTATCTCCAGTATTTAGTTTGGTAAAGTCTGTAATAGATACAGTACCTGTAGCAGAAGTAGCTGATTTAGCTATAGCTGTATTACCAGCTGTACCCGGTACTCTTTGATACAAAGAAACCTTGCCTAGGTTAGCGGTGGCATCGGATTCTGAATTCACATTAAAAGAAACATCCATCAAGTTACCAGAAACTGTACTACCGAATCCATTCTCGGATAGTATAGCAGCACCTAAGTTAGCAGCAGCATCTTCGGCCTTAGCCTCATCTGTTGCAGCACCGGTATCATAGATACTAAACCCTACATTAGATCCCACAAGATCACCATTAGTATGACCGATGGTAGTTCCTTCAAACGTTTTAGTAAGAGTAGTGCCATCTCTCTTAAGGGCGGATAGAGTAATAGTCTGCGCAAGTGCAGCACCCTCGTCGAACTCGAACACAGCCGAAGCAACTTCCCCACTCATATCTCGTGCAAAAGTTCTAACTGTACCATCAGAGGACTCAAAGGTAATAGTAGGGGTGATTGTTTGTACAGATTCAAGATCAGCCTTTGTAGCACTTAACGTAAAGTTATTAGTAGCGGATGATCCAACTGTTCCACTAGAAGAGAAAGCTGTTTTAATATCCACACCTACTAATATATCCACACCTCCACCAATAGAAGTACCTTTAAGCTGGGCTGTCTGTGTACTTAATTTGGCTGTTGCAATTTTATTTGTGGCACTTGAAAGACTTGTAGAGGAGGAGGTTTCAAATACCCTTACCCCCTTGGTAGTCGTTTGGGAGAACCCGAATGATTGTGAATCTGTTGTGATTGGCATTTACTATACTCCTTGCATCTGCTGCATTGCTTGCTGAATTCCAGCCCCACCGGTTTGCTCTATGTCTTGCTGAGCAGCTTGGGCCATAACCTGTTGTGCCATTTGATTGGCAGCTACTTCATTTTGTTGAGCACCTTGAATCTGTCCCTGTGCTTGAGCTAGTTTAAGCTGCTCTTCCCTTGCTTGTTCTTCTGTCTTAACCCAAATATCTGAGTTGAAACCAAGAGAAGTAATCAAAGCTTTACCATACTCATCCCACCTAAACATAGCAGCCGCAGGTTCTGGTAAGTTTCGTACCATCTCCCCCATCTGCATAAGCTTTTGTAAATCAGAGTCTCTACTTAATGCCTGAAGACCAGTTACGATCTCAACATTAAGGAGTCCTTCTTCTACACTAAACATTTCTGCTAACCTTTGATCGACATCGCCTTCAGAGACCATAAGGAATACAGTGCGAGAAACTATAGGTTGCATAAGATCCCGAGCAATAGCAGAGAACGCCCCACCTAATACATGCTCAAGTTCCTGACCAATCATCCTAACGGCTGTGGCAGTGACTCTCTCCCCTTGAGGAATACTAGCACTATCTAAAAGGAATGCTCTACCAATTTCTTGACGAAGGATATTAACACCTGACTGTGTTGAGGAAATCTGAGGATTCATTGTAGTAGCTGGGGACACAACGTGTACTTCATTAGGCCTTGCACCTATCCATCCACCAGTTGGAGTCCCATTAATATCATCAATCTCAGCCATGCCCGTAGGATCAACAGCCATCCAGAAGATAGAGGAGGCTGTAATACCATTAATCAAACCCTCAGTAAATCCCTCAAGAGTTTTGATGTCACCTATAAGATCTTCACAATGACTACGACCATAATTCTCACCGGGAATACCGGACCAACGTAGTACAACGAATGGAGGCACCGTAAATTCACCAGAGTTTATAGTGTTCCCTTCTTTATCTTCCGTCTTAGATACCCATACATTTCCTTCTTTACACATCTTGGTATACAAAGGACGATACCCTTGTCTATTATCCATATCTAAACTAGAAGTAAACATCTCTGCATTGTTCATCTCTTCTGGTATAGATTCATATTCTTTATAGATAACTTCCTCTACATCACCATATACATTTCGTCGGACAACAAATCTATCTATTCTAATAATGCGATAATTCATATCATCTTCCATGATAACCATCACATCACCAATTACAATAAGGTGTTGGAGAAGTTGATAAATAGTTTCTCGTAGATTTCCACCACTTAATTTATTATATACCTGATAACTTAGATTACTTAAGTAGGAATCTACTTGAGGTTCTGGTTCCATACCTGTCGATAACTCAAACCTAAAGAATGGTGAGTCGTTCAACGGTAATAAAGCACTAAGCATTCTACTTGCCATAGCCGTGACACCCCGAGCAGCTGTAGAAGAATAAGGTTGTGGTAATTGCTCTTGTTCCGTCCAGCCCTCTGGTGGAAGTATAGAAGGAACGGTTAGACTAGAGCAATATCTTGCACGTTCTAGTTTACTAGACCTAAGGGCATCTAGTGTTCTAAATCTGTCCGCTAAAGATGTCATAGTTTATTACTCCGGTCTTGTTTCTTCGGTTTGGTTGTTTTCTTCTTGTGAAGCACCCAAAGCTCCCCACATTCCAGTAATCCTTCGCTCTCGATCAGCCATTGCCGCTTCTTGTTCGCTATCAATATACTCAGCAGCAGCACTTTCTTGTGCTTCAATAGCAGCAACTCTATCAGATTCTTGTCTCTTAGTAAGCTCCATTATTTCTGATTCTTGAGCCTTCCTTTCTCGTTCCATCTTCTCTTGGAACTCCCTAGCTTTGGCATCACGCTCTTCAGCCATCATATTTTCTTTCTCTAATAAAGCAGTACGATCTCCTAAAGATAAGCCTTGGGGCATATCAACACCACCAAAAAATAAAGGATGTCTTCGGATATTACAACTCATTAGATAGGCCTCCTGGGTATAGTATCTCTGTCAGTTTCTCCCACGCCTCGTTCTTGTTGGGATACATTAGATGGGATAGTAGGTTGTACTCTAGCTTTCTTAACACGAGAGGCTATCTTATTTTTATCATAACCAGATTCACTGGAAGGTTTTTCTCTCAACTTTTCTTGAAAGGCCTTAACATTTTCCTCGTGAGTCTTATCACCCATAAGTTTTTCTTTAAGAAAAGTCTTTTCCTGAGACTTGAAGGCTTCTTTTTGCTCTGCTTGTAATGCCTTCATTCTCTTCTCCGCCATTACTCGTTCCTTTGCGTTAGAAGAGTTCATCATTTTCAGAAGCATTGCTTCTTCTGCTGCCCACTCTGCTTTTAACTCTGCTGTTATCCTTGCTGTCTCTTCCTCTTTAAAATCAGGATGGATTTCTTTAACACCTAATACATCAGAGACTACAGAAGCTACTCCATCAAATATATCACTAAAAAATCCCATATTATGCTCCTTTCCTTTGTAAAGATATTAATTGTTCAATAGCTGTGATCGTTTCTTCACGACCATATTGTATAGCAAGCAAGCGGACCAGCTCATCATTCGTCAGTGTTGGATCGTACCTTGGACTTGGAAACTTTTTTCTTAGGTACAGAATTAGATCCTTGTCCACTAGCGATAGTTGTTTCCAGCTCATTTAAACTCTCCTGAACAGCATCAAGTCGTACTAAGATTTCTCTTACACACAGAACGATTTCTGCGGGCAGTACTTGCCCACCCATTCCAATCTTACGTTTGATTGTTTCAAAATTATGTTGCATAAATATTCTCCGTAATGTCTATGACCTCACAAGCACCGCCATGGCAGGCAAGTTCTTGAGAACCGGTGGTCATATCTTCAGTTTCATACTTAGATAAACCATCCCAATCAATTGAGGCTGGCACTTGTTCTACTATACGATCATATTCAGCTTTACTTATAGCCTCAAACGGGGCTTGATCGTACACACTATTATCATAGGGAAGGAACGATACTCCGCTCACATACTCCCAATTAGTCCATACCCACTGACCTGTCTCAAGGAAACTGTCATCAGTATAGGACACAGTAATACTAGGCTTATGATCACACCATGTTTTTTGATACTCAAGCCATAGGTTGAGGTGTTTAACAGGATCAGTTTCTTCTTGTATTACACACCCTGTTGGTGAAGCAATTGGAAAACTAAAGATCATGGTCTTGTCTGGTGTTGCCACACAAGGTTCACAAGGAACTCCCTGATCAATCATAAACTGACAGATCGGATCCTTTATATCAATACGTGCTCTTCTTATATAATATAAAGAGTATCGGGGATGCATACCAGAGGATGTTCCAGCAACACAAGAGGTTGTCCCACTTGGCTTACAGCATGTGATAGCCTTGCTTGGGCTAATACCAAGCTTCTCAGCCCAGATAAGATTAGTCTCTTGAGCCACATCCTTAAGTTTCTGAAGGGTCCACCGAAGCTTAGGAGTTCCAGCTAGCCCACACATCAAACCATTGTCGTAGATCCCTGTGAAAGATACACCAAGTAAGCGTTCTTCTTCGCAGTTCTTTCTCCAAGCGTCGTCAAGATACGTGAACTTCGTACAAGCTGATTGGATTGTACCGAGGATAGTAGCGTATGCCACCTTGGCAGACAGTGACTCAAGGTCATCGTGTGCTCTAACCACAACCTCTGTTAGGTTACAGAACTGTTTTGGTCGGAGAATGATTTCAGAACAAGGGTTAGTACCAAAGTCAATACCTTCTACTTCTCTTCCTGAGCGTTCAGCTAACATAGTTAAACATTCTCGATTACATATACCCCGCTCTCCAGAGCGTGAGTTATACATAGCAGACCACTCATCAAGGAACTGAGACAACGATGGTTTACTGTTATAAACCGCTGAGTTATTACTCAATCGTCGATGACCAGAGGCTTCCCACCATGGACCTGACTTAGCAGTAGACATATCTCTATCGTGAAGATCGCTAAGAGATATCAGAGCTGACCTGCGTACAGCACCAGCAATAACAATCTCTCCAGTCATACATATAATATCATGGACCTCAATAGACGATAGGTTGCGGCCCTTAGCCTTCTCGAATACCTTTACTACATATCTAAACAGTTTTTCCAGAGGCTCTGGGCCACTGGATCTGCCTCCAAATGTCTTGAGGCGGGCACCAGCCGGTCTTATGGAGCTTGTGTCCCACGTTGGATGGATCCCTGAATATAGATTAGCAAGCAGCAGTCTATAGGAATCTGCCCACCCTTCTCTGGAGTCAGGGACTGTGATAATCATCTCGTGATCTCGGGTAATATCCTCAGGGACTTCAGGTAGTTCATTTACTACACTTGACTCACAAGAGAATCCAACACCGGTCCCACAGCACAAGACATACATCACATCAGAGAAGGCTCGGATGTTATTGATAGGGATATATGAGCAATTATACATACACACATCATCCACATCAGCAGCAGGGCCAGCAGTCATCAAGGCTCTCATTGAAGGAAAGATTTCCCGATTGAGCGTGGCATCACGCAAGTCAGCAAGCTCTCCAGTTAAATTAAAACGGTTCTCAATGTAGTCATAGTACCGATCTACACATTCTGTCCACGTTTCTCGTCTACCTTTCTCATCATTCCAGCGGCAGTATTTGCTTTTGGTAATGAATTGTTGGAAAGTATCCATAAATATTTTCTCCTGTTAGTCTTTATACCCCACCTATAGGTTCCCATAGGTGAATCTCTTCTTTTTCTATATCATAAGTACCTTTAGATAGGATCCTTACACACCTAGCCATAGCAAGAGCTAAGCTAAGGTCATCTAAATCACAAGTATCCTTCGGTCGGTATCGATCTGTACAGTATAACTCAAAAATGTGCTTATGTCTATCCTCTATACCCCATTTTTTAAGAAAAGATTTAGCACGCTTAGGTCCAATCCTCCATAGACCGGGGATACAATCCGTGTTATCCCCTGTCATCCACTGAATGCAGAAGAATTCCTCTGCCTCTTCTTCGTCTATATACATAGGGCAGTCTTCCTTGAAGGGATTATAATGCCAACCTGAGACACCCCTAAGATCCTTATCAATAGTAATAGCTATTGAATCTTGGGCGTGCATACCCATGATATCATCAGCTTCTATCTTAGGGTACTGCATCCAGCAATATACATCTTTAATGTAATCACGTACCTCAATCAGTAACTCAGGCTCTGGTTTAGTTTCCCTGTTCTTTTTATAATTAGGCCAAATTTCTCTCCTAAAATTCTCAGCCCTCTTACAAGACAAGGCCATCCAGAACTCCTCGGTGTCAGCAGGAAGCCAGAACTCTAACATCTCCTCAATGATATAAGGTATGCGGGCAGGATCACCGACCTCAGCCTGAAGAGCACACCTATAGGCGATGATATCAGCATCAACTATGGCGGTCGTGGGAGGAGAAATAGACTGTATCGTCTTCTTCTTCTTCGTCATCTTCTTCTTCTTTATTTAAATCATCTAAGAATATATCTATTAACTCACTAACAATCTCTGCGGATTCTAGTTTAGTATAATTATTTTCAGCCTGAAGACCTATCCATATAGGGGCCATAGTTCTTACACGCTCCTCTAAGGTTTCTATACACTCACCATTCGTAAGTACATATTTAAACAAAGATAATAAATCATCATCTCCATTTTCAATAGCAGTAGCCATAGCCTCTGAGTGGTGTGTTCTCCACGTACCCTTCATATCATCTAGGTTTCTTTTACCCGGACTAACGAAGATAGTACAAGCCTTGTGTTTCTTTCCAATAGAAAGCTCATTCTCATATCGACAATCATCTGCAATTACAACTCTCTGCCAGTAAGGTTTGTTTTCTTTAAGATCCGAAAGCTCCTGCTCGTACTCCTTAAGTAACTTCTCTTCAAACTTCTTCACCCAATAGTTGGGATCCTGTTCTCTCTTTAACGCACCATGAACTTGGCAAAACTCTCTGTATTCATTTGGTTTATCTTCTTTAGTAAAGCCCCTGTTGTTTGCTTCCCCCTTCAAAGGACCAGCGAAGGGAAGTATGACAGGTTTAAATCCAAGGTCAAACGCTTGCTTCGCTAATAGGTTTGCCAAAGTTGTTTTTCCAACCTTTGCTACGCCAGAAATGATTATCAATTCCATTCTCTAGCTCCTTATAAAGTGTGTGTGGTGCTACGTGTAGGTTATTTTTGTAACCACACATTCTCAGTATGTAACTAATTGCCAAAGCACATGTCATTGGTACATATGTTTTTGAAAAGAATCTTCCTACCAATAACCAGTAAATATTCTCTTTAAAGGAAGACATTTTAAACTCTGGCCGATCAATGAACCAAGACATTTGGGATATACTAACTGGTGCTATTCCTAGGTCAATAGTTTTGAAGTCAGGTATTCTCTTCTGTTGGCTTACCAACCATTCATATCTTTTATATGGTACCAGAAACGAGCCCCGTTGTCTATTGATAACTACTGCATATTTCTCATCTTCTTGTTCAAAAGTTAAGAAGCAATGAGCAATTCTCTGGCAGGTCATAGCCTGATAAAAACGTGTGCGGGTGTCGGCTTGAAGTGCAGTCTTGACAACAAAGCCAGCCGAAACACAAGTCGGTGTAAATGCTGGTAACATCATTGGTACATGATTGTCATTCCCAGCATAGTTGCAAGGGCATGCTCAATCTTAGCACCTTCTGATTTTTCCCAGCCGTTTAGCATATAGACAGCATCACACTTAAGAACATCTTCAAGATCTCGTCGCATTACAATGCGAAGTCCTTCTTTGGACTCAAGCTCTTGATCCGTCATGCCTGATTGGTCGTCAAACTTAGATGGATTGAATGTTTTATAGATACCTACTTCGGTTAAGTGTTTGTCTGCGTTAGCAAATGCCTTACGATTAAAGTTTCTGATCCCTCGCATGGGACCAGCAATATAAATCTTAATTAATTCTGTTTCTGGTATAAGTGTTCTCATAGTTTTCTCCTAGTGACAATCTGCCCAGTTATTTCCAATTCTATATTCGCCATCCATATCTATCACACAGCCAAGACGCTTGCCTGCTTCTTGAATAGCCTCAACTCCAAGTAGTCCTATATCCTCTGCTATATCAGGATCACATTCAAGCTGCCATTCATCGTGAACAGTAGCCATGAAATTATACCTTCCTTCATAGGGTTTTAGCAAGTGATTAAAGATAGTTTGTGCAACTTTCATTATCATTGCCCCATCTCCTTGGATCTGTACGTTCAGTGCTTTGTGTGCAGCACGGCAAGGAACCTCACGCCCATCCAAGAGAGTGAGTGTACCCTTCTTTGCTACCTGAAACTTACAGTTCTTAAGCAGCATCTTTAGTGCAGGCATTTCTTCAAGATATCTTTCCTTGATTTTCTTACCAGCACCAGATCCTTTGCCGATGATCTTACCTATCTTCTCATTACCTGCTCCATAGATAAGAGCATAGAAGAAGGTCTTGCTTGAGGTTCTGTCAGGTAGTCCAGCTTTCTCTTGGTTTACAGTATGTATATCATCATGTAGTACAGACCTACCAAACTCACCATCATCCCAGACAGCCATACGATTGGCTAGGAGGCGGGCCTCTAGCCCTGAGGCATCGACCCCTACTTGTACCCAACCATCACGAGGCTTGAAGAGAGAGCGAGCACGGCTGTCTCCTGACACCTGCTGTAGGTTGGGCTGCGATGCAGTCATCCTACCAGTCACAGTACCCTGAGTGTTAACATTACCATGTATCCTACCATCACGAGATGTGGTGGCACGGGTAATCCAATCTTCAAGCATACCTAATAGCTTAATGATATCAAAGTACCGCACTAATTCCTTAGCTTCATGCCAAGGAAGCTTCTTTAGTTCCGCAGAGTCAACCTTGGGGTTGCCCTTGTCTGTCTTTAGTGGCTTCCATCCATACTTATTTCCTAATCGCATAGCAATTTGCTGACGAGATGCAGGATTAAAGTGAGTAACCTTGTCCTTCAGACGTTTACCTGTCTTGTCGGACCAACGTTCCTCAACAATGGGCGGAAAGATCTGACAAAGATTGTCTTCGATCTCCACCTTTTCCATTAGTAAATCCCTTTCGAATTGATCAGCAGCATCAAGATCAAAGCCGAAGCCATTGTCAATTTGTCTAGCAATAATACGAGAGAGGAGGTGCTCAAGTTTAATAGACTTGGGATACTTACCGTAGAAGTTTCTTTGACGAAGATAGATACTCCTTACTAACTCCACATCCCTAACACAATACTTCTCCATTTCTGGTGAGAATTCTGTAAAGTCATGGAAGTCAATCTTCTCCAAGCCAAGGTGTGTACCCCAGCAAGCAAGAGAGTTACCACCAAGTGGATGGTCGAGCTTATCAGGATACATCATACGAGATACAATCAGGGTATCATAGTATGGTGTATCAATTGACCCATGCTTACGTTCGAGCATGGGTAAGTCATACATTGCAATGTTGTGTCCTACAATAAGAGAAGCCTTACGTAGAAGAGCAACACCTAAATCAATGCATTCCTCAGAGAAAGTATAAGTAGCACCCGAGTCAATATCAATTGCAACCATACAAAAGATTCTGTCTCCTTCTGGAATAGGAGATCCCTTCTTATTAATCACAACCTCATTAAGTCCATTAGCTTCAATGTCAAAAGCCAGTCGCATCATCAGTCAAAACCTTTCCTGTATCATCAAAAGCAAAGTCAATCTCTTTTAATCGACCTGTACCATGATCAAACAGTAAACATGTAGCCACACCTGACCTACCAGTAAGCCTGTTCTTTAGTACACGAACAATGGTTGTGTTTGCGACCGCATGATCTGGGTTCTGTCTATCTCTTTCAAGAGCAATGACAGTATTAGGAACACTCGCAAGTGAACCAGAACCACGAAGATCCTGAAGAGTAATACGATCACCCTCTTCATATGCTTTCACTGTCTTCTTAAGTTGAGATACCACATCGATACGAACACCTGTCCTGCTTACCAGTGACCGAAGTTCTTTCATAATGTTATCTATAAGTAACCTCTCGGACGATCCTCCGTTGAAGTCGCTATCTGTAGAAAGAAGGCCAGCAGCAGCAGCGGTAATATGATCAAGAACGATAACATCCACACCAAGAGAAACAGACATAAACTCAATACGAGCACACAGATTCTGAAGACCTGAGTTACCCAAGTGGTCATATATGTATAGAGAGTTGGCTTCCAATTGTTTACGGGCATCTGCATACTCCTCATCTGTTAGATCATCAATGATGTCTATGTTTATTGGAGGTTTACCCAGCTTGGTACGTAACTCATTCATGATTTTCTTTGCTCGAATAGCTCGAACAGGTTTGTTAATCATAAGAGATACCATGTCATCAACTGTTTCTTGGGGAGATTCCTCAAGCATGATTGCTCCAACACTACGGCCTTCAATTAAGTGATGATGAATGATCTCACGTAAGATAGTAGACTTGCCACTACCAGTACCGCTAGCCCAAAGAGTAATTTCACCACTACGCTGGCCGAGAAGGAACTCAGATAGGTTGTCAAAGGGAAAGGGATAGACCTTTGGATCTACCAGTCCCTCATTAATTACCTGAGACACATGAACAATCTCATCCGGTGAGTATTGTTGTGCTTCCCACATGGCATTGATTACAGCCTTGCCTTGATTATTTATGAGACATTCATTAGCATCTTTATAAGGAAGCTTGGCTACCTTACATTTTCCCGGTGGCAGTAGATCTGCTACAGACTTGACTGCTTCTTGACCTGCCTCATCCTGATCGAACATCAAGATAATACTCTCGTAACTACAAAGGAACTCAAGGTTATCCTTGATTGCACGAGCAGCACCAGCAGCACCGTTAGGAAGAGAGACTACAGGATACTTGTTGCCATTCAACTGGCTTACAGTCATGCAATCAATCTCGCCTTCGGTAATAACAATCATACGACCACCAGTTTTACGGAACAAATGCTGGCCCCACAAAGGAACCTGCGTTGTTTGTCCTCTCCATTGGAAGGTCTTGTTCGGACCACGTAGCTTCTGTGCTATCTTCTGTCCATCACGATAGAAGGAAGAAATCTCTACCCTCTTACCTTCTCTCTCAACAGTCGCATAGTCATACTTGCGAGCTGTATCCTCATTAATCTTTCGACTACCAATGGCCTGAAGTTTTCCGTTAAGAAACTTCAGACCATTGGAGTCAGGGGTTTGTTCAGACATCACTTTGGATGTACCTCCGTGTTCATAATATTTACATGAATAGCAATACTTATGTCCATCATCATAGATAGCTAAGTTATCGCCCTTTGTATCTTCATTCTTCGCAGCACAGGCTGGACACCTGCCCCGTGACATTACCTTAGACATTTTTTACCTCACTTACAATTACGTTTTGTCCACGGCATCTTGCAATACAACCAAGTCATCAATGACCGGCCCATCCAAGCACCCGCAGAGAACATCATCACAGAATAAAAGATTGTACCAAGAGTACTGTTAATCCATTCCATCATAGTTTCATCTCCTTAATTTTAATTTCGTCATCATTGACGATCTTCCAAACAACCTTTCCTGTCCATGCTAGACTGATTGCGCCAGTACCGATAGCAACAGGCAGGAAGAACCAACCACCATACAAGGCGAGTGCCCAGTTAATGGTTATAAAAATTATTCCACCGATCAAAGGTCTCCATCCCATGGATCCTCTGGTGATGACAAGCATTGCCATACCTGCTAACAGGCACAGCCCACCGATCCACCCAAGCATGGGTGAGCATGCACTTGATCCAGAGACAGCAGTTACCGCTCCATCTGGCATCGAAGACATACCCGGTATGATGCTGGTGGCACTGCATCCTACCATTATACACGTTGCCAACGCGAGTGTCAATAGTTTAATCATCCAAATCTTCCCCCTTCATAAGTTCAGTCATACGACTAAGACTTGCCTCTTCCTCAACACAAAGCCCAAGCAAATGACCTAAGCCATCTACAGCATCCTCAATTAAAACATCCAGCGGCGTATCTTTAATCATCTAAATCCTCCTCTAATTCATAAGGGTCTAAGATCTCTTGTTGCACTACATCAATACAATCTTCATATAGTATATCATCATCTAAATTAAAACAATCTTCAGGGGGCATACAATCTCCTTCATGTTTCTTTCTTTAATAAGCTGGGTCGGATTCGAACCGACGACCAGACGATTATGAGTCGTGTGCTCTGACCGCTGAGCTACCAGCTCAAGTAGCTCCGCTGGGACTCGAACCCAGACTGTATGGATTTTAAGTCCACTGCCTCTGCCATTGGGCTACGGAGCCAGACAAGGTGAGTTGGTGTTAAAGGACATCTGGGCTTTCTATCGGTTCTCTTTGTACGAAGAGCCATCCGCTACATTATGCCATCAGACTCCACCTCACCCATTAGTCTACGGAGCCTTGATCAATAGTCTCCAGTGGTTGTATCTACAATCTCATAGTCAAGGACTACGCCGGTGTGAGCGAGTTCTTCCCTGAGAGCATCGGTTACATCGTTCTTGTAGTCAAGAGAATTCTCTTGCAGACTACGAACGTAGACCGTCATAGTTACTTCGACTTCGTGATCATACATTATCGCCATTAGTTGTCTCTTTCTGCTTCATAATACATTAGAGTAAGATCGTAATACTTATCACCTAATTCCTTAGCCCATTCTGTGTCATCATCGTGGAGAGCACATGCAAAGCTTTGGATTATTTGAACCAATTCTTCACGACAATAATTGTTCATCGCGTTGTACTCTGAACTATATATGTAGCGTTGGCCTTTCATTATCATTTCCTTTTGTTCACACTCCCGGCACGGCTCGAACGTGCGACCTACGGTTTAGAAGACCGTTGCTCTATCCACTGAGCTACGGGAGCCGGGGGTTATAGTTGTTAATATATATAATCAACTCCAATAATAAAGGAACCCTCTGATCCTTTCTCTGCCCACTGCTTGGTAGCATAGACGGTTTGGATAAGGGTGTCATCGACCCATAGTTTCTTGTTAAGAGAATCAAAGACAGCCTTAAGAAAGTTATCTATATCTGCTCTTGGCATTGCTAACTTAGTTGTCTTAGGTCTACGAATAAACAATTCGACATCAACTTTAATTGGTTGATCGAATGGTTTAAAGTCAGGACCAAGGACAAAGTCTATTATATCTATGATCTCTTCCCGCCATGCTTTATAAGGCCCAGCGAAGTAAGCCCCATGCCGTGAGACACGGGGCCTACTTGCTGCGACGGGACTGATTGGGAAAACCCACTCAGGCATCAGAAGGGGAGATCATCATCCTGATCACCGTCCGAAGACGTTGACTCAGGAGCTTTGTACTTCGAGCCATCGAAACCTTCGGTGGATTCAAAGCCGCAGTCTCCTCCTAGTTCCATTGAATTCTTTTCAATGATCTGAACACCGTTGAGATAGATACTAAGGCTACCATCTCGGGTTAGCAGAGCCGGTGCAAGACGAAGGCGAACCTTGTCTCCACCAAAAGCTACAGCATCTGTTCGTTCCGCAGCCGCATCACGGCAGGGGAATACCTTCACACCCTTCTTAACCAACGTCTTAGACTTGGCTTTCAATAAGGTGCGACCATCATCATCGACACGCATGCCGTTGATCTTTGTTGCTCCACTTTCCTTGACAATAGCGTCAAGCTTCTTCTGAAGCTCCTTGTCAACAAGGACAGTGATACTGTGGTTAGCAGTGTCTTCACCAAACTTATTGTCAGGGGCGTGGAGATGTGACCACACAGCATCCAGTGTGTGTGTGGTAAAAGGACTAATCTTCGTTGTCATCACTAGTTTCACTCCTGTTGGACAGCTCTTCCATTGAGCTGTTAATTCCGTTTACAACTGAGAGCAAGGCAATAACTACCTGCTCCATAAAAGTTTTAATATCATCAACCTTACAATACATTGGCTCTTCAGCCTGAGTATCTTCGGTCTTTGGTTCTGTTTCTGTACTCAATTCATTACCTCCATATAAGGTTTTCCATCTATTACTACACCAGCCCCATTGACCGGCTTTCTTAAAAAGTTACGACCATAATACATTAGTTTGTGGCTCTTGTCAACTCCATTTGGTACATTAAAACCAAATATTTTGTTATCATTAGGACCACAGGTATAGTTAATACCTCCAACCGAATGCACATGGCCTGAAACCACACTGTTTCCTGTTGCTTTCGCAATGTTTAGGGCAGGCGTCATCCCAGATGATCCTGTTCCGTGTACATAATGCACACCATCGATCATAAACTCATGGCTCCACTCCCAGTGGGGTGTACCATAGATTGTTTGATAATCCTTGAGATACATGGAAGGGATACCTGATGCGGCAGCCAATCTATGAACTCTCTCATCATGATTTCCAATACAGACCGAAGCGTCTCTGAAATATTTTTTCCAATTTTTTAGAGATTCCATAACAGAACTATACTCTTGCTGAGCAGCCTCAGCTTCTGGGTGTTTGTTATGAAATGATATAGCGTGATGATCAATTACATCACCAATAAATACAGTTGTGGTTGTCCTGTATTTCTTCTTCATACTACGGCAGAAGTCAAGGTAGTCCTCTCGTTCAGCCGGTAGGTGTAAGTCACCTATTACTAGAACTCTCATAGTTTATTCCTTAGTCATGGTCAGGTATATTCAAAACGATATCTAGATTGTTATCTCTAGGTACCTCGTTAACGACAAAGCTTTGGAAAAGATTTTCCATAAATATATGCATGAGTCCAGCACTTGGAAATACAATCCCAAGTTTCTTAGTACTGCCCGGACTCAAAGCAAGTTTAGTTATGTAATTAATATTATGTTCTAAATCACCTTCACTACTAATAATTAAATTTGTCTTCGACATCTTCCCCTCCTAAGCAAAGAAATATTCTGATTCAATTACACTCTCCAAGTTGAGGCTACCTTGTGTTGGCGGCTCCGATAAATTAGTTCCAAGATTTTTTTGCACATCTCTTTTGAACTGCTCAAGGCAGTTATTCTTATGCATTTGTAAAAACTCTTCTCGTATTAAGTCTCTCATAAGAGGGACGTTGTTTGCATGACACCCATAGGAATCATGTATCATACAGTAATCCTCTATATCATAGTCTATCATACGGTCAATTGTCAAGAACATATGAGCAGCATCTAGAGAATGAATGTAGTTTGGTGAGATTGCTTGGCGTGCAGCCCGAGGATCTGGGTCGCTTGTCCGTACAAAGAAATGAAGTTCCTTGCTACCGAATAGTTTAGCTACAGATCTTCTAGTCTGTGTCTTAGTGTAGTGGTGTATAACTTTGAACCCACTAGGAGTTACCCAAGACAGGTGTTTGTTAAGTGAGCTAGCAACGTCAGCTATTTCCTTAAGCCAACCCTTACCGTTGTTAGAGTTTACTAATGTCTGATCTAATGCAGCCTTAATAGCACGGGCTAACTCAACGATAGCACCACCACGTTTATCTTTTGATATCCAATCAAGATGACCCTCTATTCTAATATATTTCTGTATCCCATAGAAGGTCAGGCCATAGGCTTCGCACATGGTACTACGTTTAGTTACGTTACGATGTATACCTTCTGACCAGTACTCAGAAAACTTCTCTAACCAAGAATTTTCATTGGATTTAAACAAGCAGTATTCTGTTGTTCTATCAGCCACGAATTGATAGAGGTCTTCAGGTTTGTTAGATGGGGAGACACCAGTTAAATGTGCGATGTTCTTATCCCTCATGATAGCAGACCAGTGTTGATTACCATTACACTTGCCATCAAGCTGCACTGGTATATCCGAGCAGCCATCCTCTTTCATTATATCTAAGACAGAGGCCAATCTCTGGAATGATTTGTTCTTTTTCTTAGCGTCATCTACCCACTCCCTATTTTCATAGGGATCCTCATTGATCCTTCTTAACATATCCCAGTTATCATCAACCCATTGTACCCTATCATCAAAGGATATTTTATCCTGATCAAATAGATTCGCAAGGTGTACCTTCCTCCAGTACTCCCCCTCAACCGTTAGTCTTTGCCTGTTAGCCAGACGGATAAGGCCACGGTCAAAGTCAGAGGACTGCGGTGATAGAAGCTCACAAATAGTATACCCTCGGCCCCTGAAATCTAATGTCCATACGTGATAGAAGTATTCCCAGTCTAATAAGTCCTCAGCCAACCGAATTCTAACGAGCATTCTTCCACGCTTCTGCTCATCCTTATACCACTCACCCCACGTTTCCTCCCTAAGCTGGCACCATTTTGCTTGGTCTTCTTTAGTTCCATCTATAGGGTATGGAGCACTGTACATAAACTCCTCAAAGGAGAAGTAGGGTAGGTTAGCTAGTCCTGTGTTGTTCTCAAAGAGATTCTTCATGACATTCAGAACCTCAGAGTTTACTGACCACTCTGTCCTCATCAAGGCATTAAGACCTTTGATTACTAGATCAGATGGCTCGGAAAACTTCTGTTGTTTCTGTTCATCCCCAAAGAAATTATCTTTATACTTCTGAACAACAGGCTTACGTAAGTTAGTGTGTATATACCCACCACTTGCAGCTAATGTATGATCATTCGGTGGTGTTAACATAGGACGATAGATTAACGTAGAGTTTTGTAGTATCTCATGCCGATTGTGTAGTTCTTTTAATACATCAGTATGAAACTCAACAAAAGAATAGGTTCGATAGGAGTTTCTTATCTTCACCTTCTCTTTACGGAGGATAATAATATTAGAAGAAGCAGCGATCTCAAGCATGTGATGACCGAAGCTGTGCTTTTGTTTAGCAGTAAGTTTAATATTCTTCTGCATCTTCTTAGCAAAAGCATTACATCTCTTTACTGTCCAGTTCTTCACGAACTTAGATTGTTTCTTCCAATCTTGATAGTGATCTTCTTTCGCACGCTGGTATGCAATGATATCACAAGCATCACTTGCAATCTGTGTTGCTATTTTCTGTGCTAATGGTGGTGTATGTATGTGATCAGAGTATAGGTGTCCCCAGAATGACGGCGTAAACCAGTGGCGTATGATCGCACGTATGGTAATGTCAGCCAGCTTTCTTGCCCCCAATTCTAACAAAGGATAGAGCCAATCAGGAGATCTCTTAGTGTTCTTACACACGATATCAATCCATTCTTGGAAACTATCCTCTAATTCTTTTACAGAAGAATCAATAAGGCATTGCTCTGGTACCCCCTCATCGGGTGCTCTCTTGTAATCAGACCAGTAGCGGTGCCTGCCATACTCAAGCATGTCCTGCTCATATCTCAACTGTCCATTACGACGGGCTAACTGAACGTCTTCAGTTTCTGTATCCCATATCATTCCCCTAGTTCCTCCCGAAGTTCGTTGTATTCTTCTTGAGTTATCTTACCGAAGGCGAGGTCATAGTTGAGATTGTACAACTCTTTTGACACAATTCTTTCAGAGCCTTCAATTGTTTGTTTGTTTGGTGTATACAACTCTGGCTTTGGACCGGGGTCAATCCCTCTCTTGCGTGAAGCTTCCCGTTTTTGATGCTTTGCACGTAGCTTCTTCCAGTTTTTATGCGCATTGAAAGAACCGCCGTGTATCTGATCTGGTATTGACATATCTCTTCTCCTTATAAGGTGAATAGTACCCTGACCCGGCCATTTTAAGGACAGCACACGCATTAGCAGTGGTCCACCGGGCAGGGACTATTCGTTACCTCACATAGCAAGGGCATGCTGCATAACCTTGCGGCTAGCCTCAGATCCATTACCAATGAGATTACTGTAAGCACGGGATGCTGGCGTAGCCTGACGACCTCTAGCAGATTTGCGGTGCTGAATATGGTTCGTCACAGCGTTGACAGCAAGCCACCAGCTTGCAGGTAGAAGACCTGACTCTTGCTCGAAGGTGTTATCCCATGTACCAATGGTTGCAACAGCCTTGGTATGAGCCTTCTCCTCTTCAGGTGTAATCGGACGAGTAGGGATGTACCCTTCCATATCTTGATACACATCGAAGAAGAATCGACGCAGTTCATTATGACTGATGGGTCGATTGACAAGGGTATCAACCTGATTACGGAACAACATACCTGTGTTCTTGTACTCAGCAAGGATATCCTTAGCCTCTTGCATCTTAGTATCCATGTCACCATGGTGCTTGATGGTCATCTTGTTCTTAGTATCTTGAGCCAACGCCATGTCCATAGTGTTCTTACAAACAACACGGATACTAGTGGGCTTGAGTACAATAGAACTCTTACCATCGTGACCCCAGAACAGAGCCATGTATCGTTCAACAGTATCATCGAGTGATGCCTCAAACGAATCTTGATTGAGCAACAGGTAGCACTTGCGTCCACCTTGGATAGAGCCAGCAGACTCAACCG
>Ga0098061_1000371_pt1 | contig 21115 bp, 9 predicted proteins | sample 22_taG_FD_92579 | JGI IMG/M metagenome (GOLD analysis project Ga0098061, IMG submission 92579) | Marine viral communities from the Subarctic Pacific Ocean - 22_ETSP_OMZ_AT15343 metaG | ecosystem: Environmental > Aquatic > Marine > Oceanic | place: Subarctic Pacific Ocean | collected 2015-01-20
GATTTATTTAAAGTAGAGTTTTGGGCAACTGATGTTGCTAAGACTTTACCATATATGGCTTCCATGTTAATACCTGGGCAAGCTGGAGCAAGTGCTGCAACTAAAGCTATGACGTGGGCTGCTAAAGGTGCTGCTAAACGTGGTATGTTTGGATCAGCAAAAAGATTAATGAAGACTAGACTTGCTGGTTCCGTAGCTAAAGGAGCTTCTAAGGGTAAAGCAGGTGTTGATGCTATTACAGGTGGTGAAGGTATTTTAGGTGCTTTAGCAACTAAAGCTGTAGCTACAGGTGAGGTTGGGCTTACAGGATTAGGTTCTGGTATTTCTCAATTCTTAGGATCAGGTGTAGCCACTACTGCTGTTATTGGGGCAGGTTTATCTGGTGATGTATACAATAGAGCGTTAGACATGGGAATGACTGAAGAGGAAGCACAAACTGCTGCTCATGGTACTTTCGTGGATAACTCTAAATGGTTTGCATTAAATGGGATGTCTTGGATGATTAACTTCGGTGGATTATCTGGTAAGGCTTTTAAAGCTTTCAATAAAGCTAAAGGCGGTGCAGCTAATGCGGCACAAGTCTCTAAAACTTTTGGTCAAAGAGTTTCTCAACACATGATGAAAGGTGTTGTAACTGGTACCGTAGAGGGTACAGAGGAGATGTTCCAAGAAACATACGAAGAATGGATTCAAGAGTCTAACCTAGCGGAAGCTAGAGGTGAGGAGTTTCTTTCTTATTCAGATTTTTTCCAATCTAAAAACAATAGAAAAACATTAGGTGTTTCATTTGCTGCTGGTTTCCTTATGGGTGGTAGAGCAGGATTAATGAATAGTATCGCTAGTAATGGTAGGTCCATTATTAATAAGAGAGTGTCTATTGATGATGACATCAATATGATGGAGAACATGAATGAAGCTCAAAAAAGAACTCGTATCAACGAGGTTATTGAAGCTTCTGTTCGTGAGGATCAGGTTGATGGTCTTAATGGGTTCTTAGATAAAATGGTTTCTAATGGTAAGATAACTACAGAGCAAAGAGCTGAGTATGATGGTGTTATAGAGGAATACTCTAAAATAGCATCTACGCTACCATTTCAAAACGAATTAACAGAGGCTGGCCAAATGGCTGTGTTTAATATTAAGGTAAGACAAAACACCTTAAATAAGGCTGCTGCGAACTTAGAGGTTTTAAAAGATAGAAGTATAGCTGAGGCTAACGAAAACCTGGAAGGTGATGCTTTAACTAATAAAATAGCTAAAATTGAAGCGGAGCATGAGGTTAACATGAATAACGTTAATAGAGAAATCTCCGAAAGTAAACAAGCGTTAACTAAAGTTGTTTCTGCTAAAAAATACTCAGCCAACAATAAGGTTGCTGACCAGAATAGATTAAAAGATATTGTAGAATACACAGCATCGGAAGATTATAACACTAAAGCTAGTGATACTGAAAAGGCTGAGATACTTCAAGAGAAGGCTAATTTAGAGGCTAGAATAAAAGAAAATTCTTACGTTATCGAAGAGGCTTCTGAGGTAATGACTCAAGAGGAGTATGAGCAATTCACTAATAAAGGTGTTGCTGAAAAAGCAGAAAGAACTGAAGAGAAGGCTGAGGCTGTTGCTGGTAAAGTTGAAGACGCAGCTAAGAAGGGTGCGGAAAAAGTTAAAGAGACATCTAAAGGTATTTGGTCTAAAGCTAAAACATTAGCTGGTAAGACTACTGAATATCTTAAGGAAAAGGTGAAAGATGTAAAGCAGTCTCAAGCTATTAAGAAGATTACTAGACCTATCGAGACTGAGATTCAGAAGATGGTAGACAAGGGAGCTTCTAATGAGGCCATCGCTGATTACATGTTGTCTAAAACAACAGAAGCACAGTTGAAGGCTACGGGATTAACTAGGGCAGAACTTAAAGAAAAGCTTACAGGCTTAGCTGATACATATACTTATACTGAAGCTAAGGCGGAGGAGTCTGTAGATAAGAAAGAAGCCCCTATCACGGATGAAAATATTGGCGCTGTTAACGCTGAGGTAGACGCTCTTATTGATAGTATGAGTGAGGAGGATTTAATTTCTGAAATAGAAAAGCTTGTAGGAACGAAGTACGAGGCAGCTACTAGCGAAGAGATCGCATGGGCGCTTAGGAAACTTGTAAAACAAAGGAAGGATGGTGAATCTAAAGAAACTAAAGATGAAACTACAGACAAAGATGCATCAGGGGAGTCTGCGGAAAGCGCTGAAGCAAGAAACTCTAAAGACTCGAAGAGCGCAAAAGATAGCGATAAGAAGTCTGATAAAGAGCCTTCAGTAAAAACCGAAGACGATAAAGACGTACTTGATGATTCATTAGAAGATGCGGATGTTGTCGCTGAATCTTTAGTTAATGTTATTAAAGAGAAATCTTTTAAGGTTAAGAATAAGGTTGTAGATGTTGTAGACAAAGGTATCAAAGGTTTAGGCAAGCTATGGAAAGATGTTCCTGGCGTTAGTTCAAAGAAACTTAAAGGGGATAAAACCGTTGAAGAGGATGCTGTTTCTGTGTTGTCTTATTACGCTTCTATCAACCCTGCAGTAGAGGGTGCTATTATGGAAGCTGCATCTAAAAAGTTTCCTAAACAACAATTACTCATACTTAGAGAGGTTATTGATGAGCATGGAGCTAGCGTTGTTGGTATGGCTATGGGTTCTGCTGTAATAGCTAAGCAAGGCTCTGATGTAGCTGCAACTATAATGCATGAATATGGTCATGTATACTATAGTATGATGAAGGGTAATCCTTCATTTATGAGGGGCGTATCTAAGATTATAGGAACTGATATTTATAAGGATATTAAAAAGACCTACTCTGAAGAGGTTCTTTATAATTATAAGGGGAATATAATTAAGGGTGGCGTTATAATGGATCTTATCGCTGCGAATATAGATAAGAGAACTAGACTAGGTAAAGAGCTTAAAGAGGATATATACGCATTCTATGAAGCCTTCAAGGCTGGAGACATGGAGAGCGCTATATTACTCCAAGAAAAGTTTACAGTTAAGCTGCAAGAAAAAGGTATCATTGAGATCTTACCTGACGCTCAGCAAGAACATATTATTGAGGAGGCTTTTGTTACGTCTTTAGGGCCTAAAGTGGCTACTAAATTAGATTTATTATTTGAAAAACCTGCTGAAGTAAAAGAGTACAAGTCATTCCTTAAGAGGTTTGCTGGGAAGATTGGTAGAATGATTACTCCAGGACACGCTAAAAAGATTTTATCAGAAGTGGATAGATCTTTTGATGAGTTGTCTATGGATGAAATGTTTGATAGAATTGCTGATGACTTCGCTAAAGGAACACAAGGCGGTAGCTTAGCGTCTTCTAAGAAGCATAAATTACACCCTACTATATCTTCTGCTGTATTGATTGCTATGGATAAAATAAAATCCACAGATTTCAATAACATGAGTGCGAAAGAAATTACAGATCATATAATTGAGTTCGCTAAGAAAGATCAGTTCTTTAACAAGAAAGGTGAAAAGTTAGATATTACACCAGAGGTTAGAGCTGAAGTAGAACTTAGGGTTGCTACAGAAAAGTCTAGGAGAGAAGGATTCTCTTTGGATGTTACATATAAAAGTAATGGAGTAGGCTCTATATATAAGGCTGCTAAAATGCAGAAAAAAGCCTTAACTAAAGAAGAGCAAAGAATAGCTGAGGAAGAAAGGTTAGCAGAGTTAGATGAAATGGAGAGTGAGGTTAATATCTTATCTGATGATATTTCTAGAATGAAGGCTATGGATAATTCTACTAGTAAGTTTATTCTTGCGATAATGAAAATCGCAAACCCATCAGGCGCTCAAGTTGGGTATACGAGAACTCATACAGCTGAATCTTTAGAGGCTAAGCTTTATGCTATGGCTAAATCAGAGAGAGATAGCACACTTGGATTTATCCGAAGGTTTGAAAACTCAAAGGATAAAAACGTAGCCAAGATGCGTGAGATAATGAATGAACACATGAGTAGAACTGAGGTTTTAACTACCCTTAGAGATGTTCATAATAACTATAGAAATAAAAACTTCGAGAAGATTCGAAATACAACTGTTAACAATAAAGGTCAGGCAGTCGAGAGTCTTGCTATCGCTACAAGCGAGAGAAAGGTTCAAAATAGAATCGAAAGAAGAGCTAACAGGTTATACTTTAATAATAAAGCTTCAAAGCCAAAAAGCAAGCTGTTAAGCCAATTAGCTAAAGCTAAAGCCTCTTTGGATGCTGGTAACAAATTATCTTTACCAGATGCTATTAAAATGGCTGTACCTATACTGTACTTATCAGATAAAGGTGGTTATTTAGATTTAGAGAGTTTATCATCTGCTAGAATTAAGGTTGGGAATCAAATTCTAAACCTTCAAGACTTTATGACTAAGTTTGTTTTAGATGCTCATAACGAGAAGAACTCTAAGTATTTAGCTGAAGGTAAGGTACCTGTTAAGTTTATGAATCCATTAATACGATCAATGGTTCCTGCTTCTAGAGGTAAGAACGCTATTAAGACGGTTAAGGATGTAAGTGGTAAAAACTATTTAGCCTTTAACATGAACAACAGCCTACTCAATAGTGCTGAGCATTTAGTTAATCTAGCTAAGACTAGTGATGGTAGAAAGCGATTGTTTAACGAGTATCTTAACGTAGATAAGAATGGAAATGTAACTGGTAATGTATTTATTCAGATGCTTATTGGTTTAGGTCAGAATGGTCAAGCCGACCAAGCGTTTGATATAGCATTTGATGGTGGTGTAATTTCTTACGACAACGGAGGTAAGTCTAAATCCGTTAAGTATAGTGACAAAACTAAAAGTGATATTATACAGTTCGACTTAGAATCTTTCGCTTCTAATTGGGATGCAAGGAAACCTGGGAGTAGTAGAAGTTACTATACGCAACCTATAGCTATATTCGCTGACGCTAAGAGAAGATATTCTGTTTCTGCGCCAATGTCTACAACTAAAGCCCAAAGACAAAGTATAATTGATGGGTTTATATCTGATAATCTACACTCAAAAGGTAGAACGTATAAGGATGGAACTCCAATTATGGATTGGATTAAACCTGATGGTTCTATAGATTTATCTGAGCATAATAACGCTATGATAGAATGGCTGAAAAGAAATCCAGGATTAGTAAGAGAGAGTAGCGCATTAAGTAGAATCGCTACGGTAAGTAAGGGTGGTGAGGTGTCTATAACTCCTGAAGGGCTTAAATTAATAGATGATTATAACTTCAATTATCTTACAAATACAATAAGATCTCAAGAGTTACTTGTTGGTAAGCAAGACCAAGCTGTGAGTAATAAAGATTTCGTTAAAAGAGCAAAGGGTGCTCAAGCTAGACATGATGGAGCTCTTAGGGGTACGTCTATCGAGCCTTTAATTATTAAAGATGTTGATAATATATCTGGGGTCACTGAAACTGATGGTGATGCATTTATCTTACCTGAAGATGTAGGTTATATCGAAAGTAGAGTTGGAGAGAGAATGGGTGCTGCTTGGAAGTTTGTTTATTACGGAAGTGATAAGCGTGGTGAAAATGGAAACCAAGGATTAGTAGGTAAAAGTGATTATTATTTAAAAACATTTGTTCAAGTATTAACCCCAGAGTTTATTGGCGAGTCTAAAGAACTCCAAGCTGTTGCTGAAAAGTTAAGAGCTCGTAGACAACATACGGCTGGAGGTGAAACCTTGAATATGGCTTTCTTTGAGTCTGGCGTTAAGAAAAGCCCTGAAATCCATGGAGGAGGACAGGCTATATCTTGGGATGCTGATTTCGGAGAAAACTCACAAGCATGGAATGAGTTGAATGACAACTTCATGCAGGGAGACAAACTGGTTGGTATTGATGGCGCTAACATGGGTATTCAACTACCTATGGATAGGTACTATGAAGAGATTGGTACTCCCGTGCAGCATCACGGTTCTATAAATAATGACTTAACAGAATCTGACAAGATAGATGTTAATGAGATTATAGCTTTAGAACAAGAGATTATGGATGAAGCTTTGGAAGAAGCTACAAAGGAAATTATAGCTGAAGGAGCTAGTACTCCAGAGGGTAGGTTAAAAAGTAAGCAACATATTATTAAGACTATTAGTAAGTCTGCGGTTCAAGCAGTAACTAGTGGGGCTGCTAAGCTTATGAATTTAACTAATCCAAACATTAGTAATAACCTTCCCTCTAATGTTAAGTTTTATGCTAATCAAATAAAGAGTTTAATTAAGAAGAGTGCTAAAGTAATTACTAGTGGTAGTATCGCTGTTCAAGGTACTGCTGTAGGTAAAAATCTTAACGGATTTAAAACTCCTGCTGGTGAGGATTATATAGGTGAAAGATATTCCGTACAGAAGGATGGTACCGTAATTAAGAAGCCTCAAATACTTCCTGCTGAAGCTATTGTTCCTGCTGGATTAAAAGGTAAGCACTTTGCTAGAGTAGAGAAAGAGTTTTCTACAATTCAAGAAGCTAGAAAATATGCTGACTCCTTAGTTACTGATAGAGCGTCTTCAGATGTTTCAAGAGCTGGTATTAAGATTAAAGGTTTAGATAGAAGCTTCCCTAGCGTTAGGGCTGCTAAAGAATTTCTATACAATCAGATAGCTATTGTTCCTGGAGGTAAACTAGTCATTTTAGGTGAAGAATTTACTGGCTCAAGAGTTCCTGCTCACGGTAATCAATCTAGGGTTGTTATGGAGGTTAGAGGATTCCAAAAGGAAGTCCTTGATGCTAATGGAAACAACAGAAATAATGTAATACAAGTATCAGCAGATGTTGATAACGTTCTGGGTTCTGATCATGATGGTGATACTATACACATGAACTTTAGATACCCTAATCCTAAAAACTCTAGAGAGTCTAAGGTTAATACTTATATGGATAAAGTGATTTCTCACTTTCAAAATATAAACAAGTATGACCAGTTAACTGCTGACCTTGGAAGCTTCGTAGAAGAAGTAAACGCTAGAGTTGCTGCTGTATCTGATCCAAACGCTAAAAGGTTCTCTCAGAACTCTCCAATGGGTGCTGCAGAGTTTTACGAAGAAAACGTTCAGGGTAGTTCAATGATTGGTAGTGTCGCTGCACTTAATAATGGATTAGCATATTTATCTAGGTATAATGTTGGCCTTGGAATGACTACTGGTATTACTATTAACGGTGATATTAAGCATGAGTTTTATAATGACTCAAGCAAGAAAGGTAAGGATTCGTTGGCTTTCCAAAACGCAATCCTGCTTAATATTATTTTAGATAATGCTAACAACCAACAAGCAACAGCTTTAGGTATAAACCCATCTACCGTAGCCTCTGTAGCTATACTAAATAGATTAGGGTTTGATGTTAATGCTTTAGATAAGATATTTACATCTGACGCTGCTAAATCGTACACTAAATTTAAGGCTAAAAAGTCTATCGGAGCTAAGTCTGAATACTCAAGCATGACGGCAGCAGAAGCTACGCTTTTAGATGAGGGTATTGCAGAGAGTGTTAGTGAAGCTAGAGAGATGTTAGCGTCAGCTAAAGAGTCTGGGTTGAGTATAAATACTGACAACTTAAGTGATAAAAATCAAGTAGTCCACACTCTTGCTTTATTAGAGGCTACCGATACAATCTCTAAAGATGTTTACGCTATTAATAAACTTGTAGGTCAACATAAGTCTAGTAATATCGCTTCAAGTAATGCTGAACTTAAAATGGAGTCTGAAGAGATAACGAAAGTCCTTGATGGTAAAAGCTCTATCTCAGGTGAGGGTCTCACAGAATTGAAAAATAACGCTGTTATTAAATCGTTTAGAAAAAGACTAGACAAAACAGCGTCTATATATCAATCTAACAATATAACCGCTACACTTCACGCTGAAGGAACTTTAGAGTTAATATCAGAACTTACTGGTAGAACAGATATTGCTAAGAAAGATGGTGATGAACAATCTAAAATATTAAAAGAATATTTCTTAGGTATTCTTACTACTCACGTTCCTGCGTTCAAAAAAGCGACTAAATTTATAGGACTTACTATGGAGCATTCTCCAAAACTTAAGGCTGAGCCTTTATTTAATAAAGTTCTACATGCTGCTGAGTCGGTAATGGCAACTAGTGATAATGCATTCTTGAGCGCTGTAACGTTAAACGCTAGAGAGCAGTTCGGTCAAAACTATGATGCGCTATCTTTAGGTCTTAATAGAAATCGTATAAATGAATACACTACAGAACAAGAAGTTAAAGCTATAAAAGAAGGCTTTGCTGCTCTGCCTGCAGAACTACAGAAAGACTTTATTATTTTAGATTTCGTGCTAAACGAAGGTGGGATGACATCAAATTCGGTTCAACCATGGTTTGATACTCAGACTCTTATTAATATTAGTAAATCTATAGATTCTATACATCAAAACATTCTTAACGATCAGGTTATAGAGTCAGAAAAGGCTACCGCTGAAAGTATAATAATGGGTAATCCAGATATTATACCTACAGTTATGTTCTTTAATAGTGACAGAACTATATCTGATAAGAATGGGAATATGAGTGCCGCTAGAAGTGATGGTAAACATAGAGCTCTTAGAGTGGTAAACAACCACCAGAGAAAAGGGATTATATCTAATAAACCCCACTTTGTTAAGATAATTAAGTCTTTAGGTAACGGCAAGTTTGAGTCTAAGATATTCAAGTATGAGCCAATTTCGTCAGCACGATTTAAGGAGCTTACTAGAAAACATAAGAGTCCTAAAAACTTATTAAACGCTGCAATGAAGGAGGGTGGATATAAGTCTATGGGTTCTCCTACAAATCAAGGACCAAAAGGTAAGGCTGAAATTAGAAACTACACAGCACTGAAAAGAGCTGCTGCTAATAATACGTCATCCCTTATAAACTCTAAGAAGTTAAAATTCTCTAACACTAAACAAGATGGTTCTGGATTTAATAATCGAACAGAACCCTTTACGTTCTACGAGTATATACAAGATAAAGGGCATAGGTCATCCTCAGTGGATGGCAACCCAAAACTCAAAGAGGCGCTACAGGAACTCTATAAAAAGTATAAAGTAAATTTTACCTTAGCCCAGGAGTTTGATAAGACGGTCATTCAAACTGGGAAAATTAAATCACTCTCAAATGAAAGACTAGTCGATTATGCTAATCTATTCCAAAGATTAGATCCTAGCGCTATTTCCTCGTCTCACAGGGCTGTAGTAATGGAAATGGCACACAGAGCTTCTGACGAGCAGAAAGCTTCTAGAAATGGATTAGAATGGACTGATAAGGGTGACATCTCTTGGTTGCATTCTTGGTTTGGATCTAATAACATACCTGGGCATAGACCAGAAATCCAAAGGCTTGTACGTCTTATGGAGCAAGAGTACGGTAAGTTTATGGATGAGAATATTAAAGTCCAAACAGAGATTGATCGTCTTACCAAGAATCTTGTTAGAGAGAAGATGGGAGATGGTGTTGGTATAGCAGGTAAGATCTGGGGATTTACGCACTGGCTTAAAGGAGGTTTAAAAGAGGAACACAACAACACTATATATGGAAACATGTATGATAGGGTTGATGGTGAAATGAAACTTAAAGATAGAACGAGCTTCCTTAAAACAAAGCCAAGTAAGGCCGAGAAAGAGTTTTACAACTTCTTTAAAGAAACTACAAATAAGTATGGTAAGATTAGTAGTGAGCAGTTGGGGGAGAGATGGAAGGAAGGGTATATCCCACACCTACAGGTAGGCCTTAAAGAGTCTATGCGCCAGAGAGGGTTGTTTGGTTTGTACGATTACATGCTTCAAGGTACAGGAGATATAAATCACGTTAGAGTGAAAGGAACTAACCCTATTACTGGTAAGTCAGAAATTAAACCTTTCCATGAGTGGAAATATGAATTTTACGCTGCGAAAGGGATTAATAAAAAAGGTAAGTGGTATACAAGTTTTAATAAAGATCAATTTAAAGCTACAGCAAGTCTTGACGTTATAAGAAAGAGAGCTGAAGATTTAGCTAAATCAGGCAAGCATGATGATGGTAAACTCATATCTAAATCTGAGCAAGAGATTCACGGAATGATGGGTACAAATCTTATGTCAAGGTTTGCTAAATCTAGAGGTGTTAAGGCTGCTATGTTTGGATCGGGAGATCTAGGAAGGGCTTTATCTCAATACGTAAATACAACCATGTTTGTATATGGTAACGAGAACTTCAAAGGGTTTAGAGCTATGAAGCCTTTACTTGATGGGGTTATTGCTTATAATAAAACAAAAGGAAATGAGAATGCGGTTAGATATTTAGAAACTGTATGGAAGAGAGGATTCTATAGTTTCAAGGAAAGTCAGTCTGGATTAGGTAGACTAGCTGATTCGGCTATACATAAGTTAATTAAACTTACTAGGATTAGATATTTATCTTTAGGATTTGCTGGTGGGTTCGGGAATTTAGTTGTAGGTAAATATAATGAGTATCGTTCAAAAGGTGGTAGAACTGTTATTGCTGGAGAGAAAAGATACTGGGGAGAACGTAAAAAATCTTGGGCGTTAATTAAAGGTCAATTAAACCCTGAGAGTTTTGCTTATGATTTAATACAAGGGAACGACACTTCTGGTCTTAGCCAAATATTAATGTCTCCCTATATTGGTTCTGAACATTATATTCAAGGTGCAGGGCTTGTAGGTCAATTTACTAAGGCTGAGTGGGATAGAATTGGAAAGAACGGAGAAGTTCCTTCCGACCTACAAGATAAAGTAGATCTTTACGTTGAGAATGTAACCAGACAACATGGTTATGGATACTCTAAAGTGGATCAAGTTGGTATTGCTACGTACTCTTGGGGTAAGGCAATGCTACAATTCAAAAAGTGGATGCCTACTTCTGTAGCTGAAAGATTCCAACAAGAAACTATCGATAGATTCGGTGAGCTTAGAACTGGTAGTAATTTAGAGTCTTTCAAGGTTGGTAGTGATCTAACTAGAAAATTGATGAGTGGAGAAATGTCTATTAAGGATTTTAGAAAATTCTATAAAGACCTCCCTAAACACAAGAAGGAAGCTGTTCAAACATTCTTTAGAGGAATGCAAGTTGTAAGTGCGCTTACTGCTTTATCTATGATATTCGGAGAGTCTGATGATGATGAGGCTAGAGCTTTTGCTAAATGGTGTGATGACTCTGTAGATGATATTATGTTTATGACAGACCCTAGAAGACTTAAGAATGCGGTGGAACCTGCTTCCTGGTCTATCCTTAAGTCTGGAGCTGTAATGGTTCAAGGCGCTGCCACCTTGGATGAGGATAGATTTAAGGGTGGATTATCTGGTATAAGCTGGACTGCATCTCAGGTTTTATCTAAGAGTGAAAAAGGAGTTAAAAAAATCTCGGAATAAATTAAATATAATTTGTATCTTCGGCGATAATTGATTAAAATTATATTTTCAAATATTAAAACATATAGACTGTGTTAAATAATGTTATAAGTACCGACATATCCAGAAGGCTTGATATTGTCGCTAGAAGAGGTGATACATTCATCCTTCACTTAGAAGTTTTAGACTCAGAGCTTAACCCTTATAATTTAATTAACTATAAGGTTAAAATGAGTATAGTACAGTCTTTAGGGGCTAAGCCTTTATGTACTTTATCTGGTAATGATACTTGTTTGGTTGGGGCTTTAAATCATATCTCTAATGGGGATGGATTTATAAGTATTGAAGTTCCATCTTCTGTAACTAAAAAATGGAAAGATGGAGAATATCTTTACGACCTATCATTAACAGCCATAAGCTTATGCGGTGATGGAGATAAAACTACATGGCTTACAGGTAAGTTTATAATTAACCCAGATATAACACTATAATATGTCTGAGATTAAAATAACAGCAATTTCAAATGCAGCTATAAGCTCTGGGAGCTTATCACCTTCTGCTTTTAACCCTTCTTATGAGGGATTAAATTCTTTAACTCTTCCAGACTTAGAGAATGTAGCAGTTATAGGTGATAGAGTTACAGCTTCAGTTCCTATTCAAGTAGGATCTATACAGGTTGGTAGCCCTTTAGTAGAATCCACTAAAAGCTTTAGATGGGCTTTGGATGATTTTGAAGTTCAAGATCCAAATGAATTTTCGTTTGGTGATATTGTATTTTTTGAAGGTGGTATTAATAGTTATAATTCAGCCATTAAAAAGGTTGATATAATGAATTTAGAGTCTGGAGCGAGTAAAGGGTTGTTTATTTTTGAGTCTTATGATGTAGAGAATAGACTGCTGAAGGTAGTACACCGAGGATTTGTTGATCTACCGCTAGATGCTGTAGAGTCGTTCTCTGTTGGTAGTACTCTTTATGTTGGTGAAAACAATAAGTTCTCAACTGAGCCTACATCAGTGTCAGGTTCTTGGGTTCGATCAGTAGGCTTATGCGTTCCAAGTACAGAAACAGAAATTAAAAGAATTTGGTTGGATCCAGATTCAACATATATTTTACTAGTATAACTAAAAACAAAAATTAAAATTTAAATTATGGCTACATTCAATTCAAATAGTTCGTTAGAATTATTTTATATAGACGCAGCAAATAAAGACCAGGGTAGACTTGCTCTATTGATGATAAGAAACGTAGGAACTCTAGGTTCAAATCTTACCATTCAAAATATAGAAGTCGTGGATGAGCTTGGGAATCCATCGCAGGTGTATAGCATCATAAATCCTGCAGTGGAATTTTCTGACTATATTGACGCTGGCCTTACTTCTGGCGATGAGGTAATACTTTTCGAAGATGTTGACCCGTCAGATAATATGGTAGATGAATTTGCTGCAGATTCCGAAGTTCAGGATATTAGCACGAACTTCGTTCAGTTTGATAGCGCAGAGTATGATGGGGATTATGAGGACTTATTAGGTCTTGAATTAACGGAAGCGAGCGATACCGTTCTTACTCATGCTAATCATATTATACTTCACTCGGAATCATCTATTCCTAATGCTTATATAAATCCACAGGTAATGTCTCTGGAGAAGCCTTTGCATGCAATACTTATTAAATACGATCCTACTAATACTTTAGGAGATACTTCGGCTACCCTTCAGTTCAACTCTAACTCACAGGCAGACTTGATACAAATACCATTAGCAGGTAGCTCACACACAACTCTTGATTCTGGGTTCCATAACAATAACACCTTTTTAGCTGAAGGGAGTGAGGTAAATATAACTCCCGTACTTGTTGGAACTACCGTAGATGACTTAACTTTAAATTATAAGATTGTTAGTAATGGAATCCCTCTAGAGTCTAAGATTCTTTTTGGATACCCTACAGTCAGTAACGGTTCTTTTTCGCCTAGTAGTGGAACAATGTATAGTGCAGCCACCTCTGTCTATACAACGTTAGCGGCAAGCGACTCTGCGGATTATGTCTTTTCAGATGTAAATACTTCTTACATTAATGACTCAACTACACTAACTTACTATGTAGATAATAACTACTATGATGCGGCTGAGGCGGCACCATCGGGAGACTCTCAGACTCTAATTGTTACCAAAGAGAGATATTTTACGCTATACAAGCACGGAGCTCCAAGTACGACTAGTGATACCGCTCTTGATTTTGGTAATGTAGAAAAACTTGCGCATGAAGACATGGTGTTTAGCTTTATGTATAGACCTGGCGATATACCTATGAATATAGCTACACTTACTTCGGAAAGTTTTGCTATATCAGACTCTTCAGGGAACGGTAACGAAGCTGACTTCTCTATTGTAGGTATTGGCGAAACAGATGATCCTTCTGGGGATTACAATCTCAATCATGATGCTATCACGAGGATTTATGTTAAGGTTAGGTTTAATCCTGAAAGACATAGTTCATCCTCTATTGCAAGAAGCGCTGTAGTAACATTATCTCCATCGTATTCTGACTCAACGCTTCCAGTAAATAATTTCACGTGTGCTGTTTCGGGTAATCAAACGCCTATAAATATTTCATTAACTATATTTGGTGAGGGCGACACAATGAATAGCGCAGTTGGTTTAGATCTACCAACAAATGTAGATTCAAGTTTGTTTAACGCTACAATCACTAACATAGCTAGTTTAGAGATGCGAAATAATGGAGATATGGATACAACAATAGCGCAGATTGAAGTTGACGCAGCTACTGCACTCTTTTATCCAGCAACAACAACAGCGATTGACCAAGCACAAATAGATTTAACAAGTTTAACTAATGCGCATAACGTTGCTGATGCTTATCTTGATACCTTAACTCAAGGGGATCCTTTATATCAGGCGGCACTTGAGGCTGAACAAACTGCTCTTAATGCTAAAAATCAACAAATTACTTACCTTGCTGGTTTACAAAACGACCTAACAAATGGAACTGGTTTTTCTGGATTACCATCATCTACTGATTATTTGTTAGGCGATGATTGGGGTCTTGTTATTTATAAGGCGTCTGACGTAGCAGAAGGTGTTTCAATGGGTACTATTTTTAATGACTTTGATGGAGTAACGATACCCAACAAAGGTCATGACAATACAGCAAAGGTTGATTTTAATATTGGGTTTCACGCCTTACCAAACTCATACATGCCTACCATTGAAGGTATATATACGTTTGATTTAGTACTAACAGATACTAATAATAATACTACCATTAAGGAGATTACAGTAACTACAACACAATTAGAACCGACTTTACAAGTAACAGACTTCGATGGTACCGTACAGACTAGCAATACAATTAACTTTAATACTGTAGCATTCTAGAAATTGAACATAGAAGATATACATGGAGGACAAAGAATAGTCATCTATCTCAGAAATACTGGGGTGGATGGCTCTTCTCTTTTAATATCTAGTATAGGTATTTCTGGAGGATATTTCTCTATTGGTGTAAATTACGCAGATGCATCTTTCGTGAATTACTCCCATCAAAATATAAACTACTTTCTAACTACAGACAGTGAGGATTACATTGCCGTCAGTATAGATTATAAACCATTATCTCAAGGAGTATCTAATGGTGTTCTTTCTATCCTGTCTAATAATAGTGTTGTACACGAATACCAAATAACAGCTGAAGCTATAGCTACATCCAATAGTTACTCTATGATAATGGGGATACCTAAGTATGAAGCTAAAATGGTTGACGGGAACATTCTTGGTAAAATCAACTATATAAAATAGTATGCCTAATTTTAATGATCTATATAGTGATCCAATTCACCACACATCTATCACTCATGTAGGGTGGGCTCTTAATTCTGGAAACCCTTTACCTAAATATGAAATAGCCATAACGGCTACAAGTAATTGGTGGGCTAGTGCTACTGGTAGTAATTATCTATATTATGAAAAGTTATTAGTATCCAGAGGCGATTATTCAAACGCTGTTTTTGATGGTAGTGCATTAGACTCCTCTTTTTTAGGCACTATATCAGATCCTATTTGGTGGTGGTCAGCCGATCTAGATGCCTCTGCTGGTACTGCTGATCCAACACGGTGCGGTGGAAACTATGATTTTGGAACTCATAACAACTCAGAGATCTCAAATTCATCAGCTAGATGGACTTACTATCAGCATAACGCCACACCGATTGGAGAAACAGAGACTAGAACTTTCCAGATAACATTACCTGAAACATTTAAAGGTGAAACGGCTTATTTTTGGTTTTCAGTATATACTGCTAGTATTATTCCAGATCAAGGAAATAATTTCGACACTGACGCGATAAGGCTTGCAGGATCTAGTTTCAATTTACCCATTGCTGATAGTACTTTTAATTTATCTTACTACATTCCCACCTTCACCTTTACCGTTAACTTGATTCCAGACACGGAGGGTATTCTTACATCAAGCGCCTCGATAGGGTATTATTTAACCACTAATTATACGAGTAGTTATAATCTTGTTGTTTTAAGTCTAACTAACGATTTTTCATACGAAAGCCTGAATGATCCAACCAATAACACTTATTACTGGTTGGATACAGCAACAGGCGGTGTAGTGGAGGCTGCAAAGTATGGTGATGAGACTATTAATTGGAATGTTGCTCCATCCATTTACGCCTATCATTCCCATTGGAGTAACACCTCAAGTTTTAATGGTGTATTTAATCTAGGAGAGTTCTCTCTGCAAACGGTTTACATAGCTATTATTGGTAGGATAACTTCAAACGGTCACGTAGACGGGGGAGGGAATGGTAATAATGATCGGTACATGCTTGCAGGATCTTTGAGGTCGCTTGTTGTGCCAAATGACGCTCAGTACGCTCCTCCACAAACAATATCGTTTGGAGGTGTTGAAATACCATCAGACACTTATAATGATTTAGACACTGTTATTTATGGATGTACTGATCCAGGGGCATTAAATTACAATCCTAATGCAACTAATCAAGGTAATTTTACCTGTTATTATTCAGCATGTAAAGATCCTTCAGCAGATAATTACGACCCAAATGAAACTACGGAAAATGGATACATCCACGTAGAGGATACGTGTGTTTTCACGGAAGAACCTGTAGTGGAAGTGGAAGAGGTGATTGGATGCATGGAGTCTACTTGTATATATTTTAACGAGGAGGCAAATACACCCTCTGGTGTTCATACCCACGAATATATAGTTTTAGGATGTACGGACCCTAATGCAACCAACTATAGCTCAGACGCTAATACAGATGATGGTAGCTGTTCGTGGAACTCATACGGTATTATGGTTGGACAAATAGATTCATATACTTACGAAGCTGGTATTTATATAGACCAATTCTTCCCTATAACTATTAACAACGAGGATGAACTCAATGAGTTTAATTCAACCATTGGAGAAAATAGTGGTGAAACATTTGTTTATGGCGATGAGGGTTCTGTTTATCCTGAATATAAGTTTTCAAGTGTAGAGTTGGGGACTCAGGCGTTTGAGGGTTCTTATTCCCTTTGGATTAACTCACGACACTCGGAAAGCTTTACTTATGGAGCGTCAGATGTAATCCCTTGTTTAGCTTATGATACGGCGTTCCATGGCAATGGTTTTGAAATGACAGGCTTTGGCTCTTCTATGAGGAATTATTTAAAAGAATATATTGAAGAGGATTGTGTTGTCGATGGTTACAAAAGATATATACATTCTATTGAGATGTCTACACACAATGAAATATTCTTCCTATCAAAAATTACTGGAAATACATCTTCCGATGATGGAAAGTCTATAGAATTTAGTGGTGATAAAACTATTAGCCCTGTTGACAATTATGATAATACTACTACTCTGTTAGGAGATCCTAACGGATATGCAAGTAGTATAATTGAAGGTATAGGAGACGGTATTTTCTACCTAATGATACCAGCAAATACGTTTAACAATGCAGGTACTATCCTCGTGGGGAATACAGCAACTAAGTCTGGTATTTTTGTTGGAGTTCAAGCATCTATACCAGGAGATGAAACAACTAAGGATATATTAATCCCTGTTAGGTTTATTCAAGGAACTACATGGAATGGAGTAATCTTCAATGCTACCTCTGGATTCTCCACAGGTTTATCAGACTATGTGAGTTCGTATCCTACATGGAAGGCTGATTGGTCTGCAGAGACTACCTCTGGTAAACACTCAGCGATTCTTGAGGGTAATGGGATAAGGATAGTATACGTTTCTGGTGGAAGTGCCGTATCTTTGTCTGTGGATGATACAGCTACCACACCTTATAGCACGGCAGGAACTGCAACGGAAGGTAATATTTATAGAGTAATAGAAACTCCAGAGGAAGAAGAGAAAGAATAAGTTCTTAAAAACAATAATATGCATAGAGAAATAGAAGTAACAATAGAGAAGATAGCTAAACCTCAAGTTGAGATTAGCCTGGCAGGACCTAGAGGTCCTAAAGGGGATAGAGGAGATAATGCTGCTATATCTAAAACTAATCTTTTTTCTGGATCTGCATTCTTAAGTGTAGAAGATGTAGATAAGGTTTATGCTGGTAGTACGTATGGTTTAAGTGATTATAATATTACCAACACTTTAAATGGTAATCGAATCCCTTTGTATCTTCAGAACAATTTCATTCAATGCCCTGTAGAGACCACTAAATTTACGTTTGTTGGTAGCTATACTAAGACTGGGTATGAAAATTCTGAGTTTAAATCTATATTGTATTTAGTTAAAGAAAATGACGGAGAATATGCGTCTAACAATATATCGCTTTATCAAGGTCAGGTTGAAAGCGCTCAAGCGGCAGTAGACTCGTTAAATCAAATTAACACAGAGTACTCAGTTAATATATCAGACGGAAATCAGGCAATTATAGACATTACCTCTGCTAATAATACTCTCCAATATTGGAGTGACCTAGTAGATAGTTATAGTTATGTTTCGGACTGGAACTCAACGAATGAATATGTAGAGGTAATAAGTGCTTTAGTGTTACCGTATCTTCTAGCTAATCCATCGTATAGTTATAATGAGGACAATCCTAACCACATTCTTACATTAATTAATGTTGATATGAGTCAATTGGGAGCCTCAATTGTACAGCTTAATCAATATATTGTTAACGAAGAGAGTAGCTTGGCAGATAAAGAAGAAATTATCGCAAGTGAACTTGAGAATATTAACTTATATGATAGTAATGTTATGATTTTCTCAAGCACTATAGAGGCGTATGAGAATGCGTATCTTGGGTATGAAAATGGAAGCCATTCTTGGTATACCGACTTGGCAAGTCAAATATCTACCATAAACAATTCTATGGCTTTAGAGGTTTATCTGGAATCTTTTGCAGATCCTGCAATAAACACCGCAACAAGCTTGGTTTCTCTTCAGAACTTTATATTAGACACTATTGAGCTTCATGCTGTTAATTCAGCCAATTCTACGATGGTTACAGACCTCATCACTGAAATGGATAATAATAGTATGTTTTCCTCAACACAGACAAGCTATACTACACAAGAGATTATAACGTTAATCAATAGCTTGACTTCTGGTTGGGGGTCTTGGGCTTCGGGTTTATCTTACAATATTAGTCAATACATTGACGCTTTAACCGACTATCAAAATATACCCACCCTAGAGAGTGATATTGCTAATTTACTAGCGCTAACAGCTACTAGCTATGGCGTTATAACTACTGCTAACACAGGTATAGACCTGAACAATCAATACCTAACTCAGTATAACGATCAACTTGTTGAAGAGTCTGAATTATTAACCGCCTATCAATCTATATTTTATGAGTTAGAGAGTTCTTTTTATGCTGCTCAAACGGCTATAATTAGCTTTTCAGAGTTATATGAGTTAAGTAACCCTCAAGGTTTAACTAGCTTATTCCTTTCTGTAGTTCCTGACGGAAGCGTTAGTTTTAGTGATATAGAGACTGCGAATAATGAATTAAATATCGCTCAAGAATCTTTAAATCAATTGCTTGTCTGGAATACAAGCGTTTATAACAACCCTCAAGAAGCAGTAAATGCTATCGGGTCTCAAGTATATATGTGGACTAATGTAGTTAATAACTATGAGTCGTCAATAGCTATACTTAACTCAGACCTACAGTTAGCCCAAGACAACCTTGCTTACGAGGAGGGTAATATTACTCAGTATGAGGTTGTACCTGTAGCTGAGTTTACATTCACACCTAACAGTAGTGATGGATCTTTGGGTGGGGTAATAGGAGCGGTAGAAATCTCCTTAGAAGACTTAGGGTTTAATCCAGTATACAACACAATTAATTCAAGATTTCTTATTGGGTGGCAAGCGTCTGATACGGAACAATATAAATTATCGTACACTTTAACAGCGAACTAATGAAGGTAAATACAGATACATCAACAAAGCTTGATATAGAAGCTAAACAAGATGATACATTTAATCTTGTAATGAACGTAAAGGATAGTGATGGAGGATTGTTTGACTTCTCTGGTTATGTAGCTACTATGGAAATTAAAACTCCAGATAGCCGAACTGCGCTAGGATTAACAAGCATGGCTAGCGCTGAAGATTTAAATGAGGCTTTTATACCAAGCACTATAACGCTATCCGAAGGAAAGATAATATTGTTAGTTAGTTCTTCTGATATGTCTATATCTAAATCAAGCTATAAGTACTACTTAAAGTTATCTAATTACAATTCGTCTAACACATGGTTTGTTGGTCGCTTCAGAATTACGTCAAATTAATTTCATATATTTGTGTCATGGATGAGATAAATACTTTAAAATCCATTAATCACGCTTGGTGTTGTGATGAGGGAAAATGTAATTGTGATAATATTGATGATGACTCATCGGATTTAGGGAATAGAATAATACAAGAGATGTGGGATAAAGAAAAACGATTTATAAATTCTAAAAATAAAACAAAATGAATGTACACGATTTGTATTGTAAGCAACTTGCTAAAGGCGGTTTTTTAACAACAAAAGAAGGCGCTTCACCAGCAGGTGTAACTGCAAGTTCAGGAACTTATTATGCTGTTCAGTTTATAACAGATTGTACTCCTTCAACATTTACTGTAGGTAATTCAACAACTGTTACTGGTTCTGTTTATCCAGCAGGCATGGTTATATATGGTAATGTAACTGCAATCACATGCGCAGAAGACGAAGTATATATACTATATAAAAATTAAAAAATGTTAGGTTTAGGATTAGCATTGACGAAGGTTATGTCCATTCTCAATGGTATTATTCGTAAAGGACTAAAGATGTGGCTACCTTTCGAGAATAGTGAGATTCTTGGGGAGAACTTAACTGAGGGTTATGACTTTGATAGTGGTTGGACTCCAATTGCAACAATTATTGATAACGCTAATACTTTCACAACATCAGCAGATGATGGTATTTACAGTAACCACTACGTTGAAAACGGTGTCACTTATACTGTAACCATTGAAGGTACTACAGACGCGGTAGGTTTCCAATTTAAGAATGCTTCAGGTAGTGAAGTGTATTATAGTAATGCAGCGACAGGTGCTTTTTCATCTACATTCACTTTTGTTTCTACGGCTGGAAGTATTTATTTAAGGAATACAAGTGTAGGAACAACTACAATAACAACGCTTAAAATCAAAGAAGTAACTCAAATCGCACCTGATAAATCGAGCAACTCGAATAATGCTACC
>Ga0098061_1000373_pt1 | contig 21098 bp, 25 predicted proteins | sample 22_taG_FD_92579 | JGI IMG/M metagenome (GOLD analysis project Ga0098061, IMG submission 92579) | Marine viral communities from the Subarctic Pacific Ocean - 22_ETSP_OMZ_AT15343 metaG | ecosystem: Environmental > Aquatic > Marine > Oceanic | place: Subarctic Pacific Ocean | collected 2015-01-20
AAGACCTCCCCCGAGAATCGAATCCAGAGTTTTTAAACCTACAGGTATTCGATCAACCTCAAGGGAACTGTCTCCCGGTAGAAATATGACCTTTTCACTGGTGCTATTCTGGTTAATTAGTTCCACTACTTCTGTAGCAGACTTGAGTGGAGCTACACTAATAGCTTTCTTGGCCATTGTTATATCCTATATATTAAAAGGGAATATCATCTGCAGAGATTTTACCACGCAAGGCGTCACGGTATTCATCTACAGACCACTTAATGCTAGTTCTAAGTCCTCTCTCCTTACATAAAGAAGCGAGTTCTTTTTTTGTCATAGAGTCGTAGTTGTCTTCTTCAGAAAGGGTGGCTTCCTCTACGAAGTGATTTCCTTGTAAAAGTTCTTTCCATTCGCTGATACCAGTATCATCAGGAACGAAACCGTGGTCATCGATAGCACTTTGGTTTGCAGTTCGGAAAAAATCTTTGTCCCCTCCTTGGAGGATAGTCCTCAGTTGGGGGTTGGTGTATAGAGTTCCTGGTTCTGTCCATTGGTGGTCTTCAGAAACAAACGTCCAAACGTCTGGAGCTTTCTCAAGTATAATATCGATAGCCTCATCACTCTTTGCAATAGGACCTGCTTCGGAGTTAGAGTAGGTAACCTTATATTCCACATCAAAAATCTGAGGTCCGGTTTTCTCTTTCTGTACGTAAACAGGAAAACCTTCTTTAGGGTGATTAAAACAACCTCCAAAGCGTCCGTTCATGAAACATTCTTCAAGTTGTTTTCTAACCATAGCCCCATAGATGAAAACCATTAACTCCCCATTATAGATAACAGGGGAAAAATATTTCTTTTTAGCTAAGTAAAACTGGTTTTCTCGCTTGTTTCTTTCTTGAGAGCGGTAGTCTCTCTTCTCCTGCCAGTCTGAACCGGGTGCCATATCCATTAACTTTTTCCACTCGGTACAGATATAGCACTCTTTTCCGTATTTTTCTGAGCACGTAGTGACAACTGTCAGAGGTTTTCCGTCAGTACGTTTCATGGTGGGGTGTGCGATATAATGATAGGCAATATCAGCATAAAACCAATTTTCAGTTTCCGTTGACGGTATAAACCGTAGTTTGTATTCCTGAGAAAAATCCTTGATTCCTAGAATGGGGGCTCCCATTACTGTTCCACCAGCAGGTTTTTTCTTATTTCCCGCTTTTTCCTCTTCAAGTTTTTCGTTTAGATATTTAACTTTTTGTGCGTAAGATGTTCCATACTTGGCATATTTGTCGCTCATTTTTTTAATTCCTTTTTTTAGTCTAGAAATGACAATTCGCTTCGTTTAAGTGCGCCATAGGATTGAATCATCCCACCTTTGATGCTGAACGAATCGAAAACTTTTGTCCAAAATTCCACTTCTTGTTTTTTTAGTTCCACTTTTTCCTCCACCGGAACCATATCGACCAGAACCTTAGCTTTTATCCGGTCTACCGTCCATTTCTCCCCTGTAGCTTCCAAAATTTTCCTCAAATCAAGAACTTTCTGTGCCTCCATTCGTTTATACATCGTTTCCAACTTACGAAATTCCGCTCTAATCTGGTTCAGTTTCAGACCGTAACTAAATACTGTAGTTGCATGTCTTTCAAATTCCCATCTCAGGTTCTCTCCGTCAAACTGGAGTTCCTCTTCTATTTTAGCTATCACATCGCCATCCATCGCTTACACCCTCTGAATTAAGGAAGGTTCAGTCTCCTCCTGCGCCTCAGCAATAAGCGTATTTATCGCTGTAAACACAGATTTCTCTGACTCGCTAAATCCAGGGTTTTCTAAATGCACCTGAACATAGGAATCGAACGTTATCTGAATCTCTTCCAACGTTATTCCACTACCCGCTCCTCCGGTTACAACCTGCCTCAGATTATTTATAATATCTAAGGCAGGTTTCATAAATAGACCACTGGTGGTGAGTTGAACAATCATAGCCCCTTGGAGACCTTGAAACTGTTTTTCCAGATTGTCGTACTTCCCTTTCAACTCTTCATTCTCTTTAGTCAATTCTTCTACTGTCATTTTGCATCCTCCCATGTAAAGGCTATGTCCCCATCAACTTCTAGGGGTACATTTAAAACGTCGCTATAGGCATTCACCATAAGTTCACACATTAGGGTTTTACACTCCTCTGCGTGACGTATAGGAGCCTCAGCGACCAACTCATCGTGAATCTGTAATAACTGTTTAAAACCCATTCTTCGTAAGTCGGCATTTTGATAAATGTCAACTTGCGCTTTCTTGATCAGATCTCCTGCGCTCCCTTGGATGGGAGTATTATAACTCACACGTTTGGCGTGGGAAACAGCTTTGAAGACCTTTCTCTGAGAATCCGTCGCCTTATCATAATGAACTTTAGGTATCGGTAGTTTAATCTCTGGAAGATACCGTCGGCGTCCCGATAGTGTGAGAACATAACCGTAGGTTTTAGCAAACGCTATCTGACTATCCATATAATTTTTTACATCTGGATAGGCTTCAAACCAATTTGCGATAAACAGCTTGGCATTCTCTTCAGAACAACCAATTGTTTTTGAAACTCTGTGCCAGGAAGTTCCGTAAGGTATCCCAAAGTTTAAAATTTTAGCTGTGGATCTTTTGTCATTATGTAGCTTTTTTACATCCTCCACAGCACACGGGAGGTTAAATGCTTTTTTCGCGGTAAAGCTATGAAGGTCAAAACCTTCTTGAAAGGCTGTAAGTAAGTTTGCATCACAGGAAAAATGGGCAAGAATTCTGAGTTCTAACTGGCTGTAGTCAGCAACAAGCAATGCATGTCCGGGACGAGCAACGAAAGCTTTACGGACACGATAAGGGTCTTTAGTAGCATCTCTTGGAACATTCTGGAGGGTGCCACACAAACCCCGAGAATTTTTACGTCCACTAATCCTCCCTGTACGGAGAATTGGATTCCAACTAGTATGAGCCACGAATATTGGTTCATCGTTACAAAATTCCGGTTCGCCACTGCCTAAGTAGCGATCAATAAAGTTGCGCTTTAACGTCTGGTTTTGCTTGCCTTGCACGATGATTTCGGCTGCACGGCAATTTTCTTCGGAAAGCTTTCGTAACACTTCTGTATTTACAGAGGGTACTCCCTCGTTCCACCCCTGCTTAGGGTCGGGTTTACCTAATTTAAATGGTACATGAGGTTTAGAGCATCCGCAACTTTTATCTACTCCTGTCGCCTCATTTAGCCCATGACGGAAAAACAAGTGTGCTAGTTGTTTGTTACTAGTCATCATCACATCCGGTGAAATATCTGAATCCCAAAGATGTTGATTCCTTAGTATGGATACTTCCATCTCTTTATTCGTTTTTTCAAGGAAATCCATATCCAGCCTAATTCCTGTCTCCTCTAACTCATCCCATAACAACCAGAGAAATGGTCGATCTACCTTTAAGTAGGTGCTCCAATAACCTCGGTTTTTTAAACGTTCTTTTAAAGACTGATAAAGATGGAACGTTCCCCACGCATCGAGTCCAGCATAATGGATGGCGTCCGAGCGGTTAAAGCCCGGAGAATCAGGCTTCTCCAAAACATCCCACATAGGTAGTTTAACGGGGGTTTTTCTATCTGGTAGGCGATAAAACCACACGTCTGCAAAATCAGTAGTCTTTATCCCGAATTTAGATGCCAATTGGTGTTTTAAACCAAGTGATCCTTTTTTCTGATCCTGTTCGCAATCCTCCAGCCATGCAAGATAAAGGGTGTCAGCGTAGTAACCCTGAAAATCCATTGGGAAGTGTTTATTTTTTAAAATGACTTTCGCGTCAAAGAGTAGATTATGACCGATCTTTTTATGATCGTTTGACGCAAACCAGGGGGAGAGATATCTGATCAGATCACCCTTTACTACAAAAGCTCTTTCTGGAGAAAACGTGAAGGAGGAGAGTATGATTTCACAATTATCAGGACATATGGTAGGGAATCCTGTTACAGGGTCAGAAATTTCTGTGTCAAAGGCAGCTACTTCGGACTCCATGAGGTCTTCGAGAAGTAGTTTAACGCCTTCTATCGTATCTAAATAGATACAATCCCACTGTAAACTCATCGCATGATTTGACACTTCTTTTACGCCTCTTCAATCACTTTTCCCATTATCTGGTCTATTACACACATCGTAGTGGCTATTAAACCTGAAAAAGGGATTTCCACTTCTAACACTTCTTTTACATACTTTGTCACGTCTTTTGCTTTTACTGTAAAAAGGTGGCTTTGTAAAATTTTTCTCGAAACTTTTTCTAAAACACCTTCTCCTTGTATACTAACTCCCTGCTTAATATTAAACTTTTGAGTAGCATCAAAGAACTCTAACAGGCTGAAATACTGTTCTCTGTTCTCCATAAAAAACCGATCCTCAAAAACGATCTTTTGAGTTGAACTACTTTTTTTCTTCCATAACGTAGACTTCTGTACCAGTTCAGATAAACATTTAGGTCGAACTCTACATTGTTTACACATAACGTTATTCGGTGTGTAATAAGTCCCAAGGCACGACAGTTGAAGTGACGAGGGGTAAAAGGTGGGGAGAAAAGAAGAAAGTTCATCATCTATGTTGCTAGAATCAGTTGGAGACAACCCAATGTTTTGAAAGAGGGTTTGTTTAAAAGCTGTCTCCCCTAGAGGTTTAAACTGGATGCACTGGTCTCCATTGGTGGCAATCCCTATAGAAAAACGTTTTCTTCTTCTCTTCCCCATAACCATTACGAAACAATATCACTATCCATTAGTAATTCTACTAACGGGGGATACTCAGTACTACCATACATAAACCCATCCAGAAGTCTATTAATCTGAGTAGGTGTAAGATCGAAAGTCCTTTCTAAACGAAAAGCGATCTCTTCATTGTCGCGACTCCCGTAAATGGAAGTAATTATTTTTAGATCCTGTCCACTGAAAGATTGTTCTATTTCTTCCATAGAGAATTTCCAGTTATAACCTTTTGCTTTATCCATAAGCTCTTCCACAGATAAGAAATTTACCTCTTTAGGAGTTTCTTCCTCTACCGGGGGTGTTACGTCTGCAGATATAGAGGGGGTTGTCTCCGTTTGTTCTACCATTTGTTTGGCTACTTCCCTTACTAGTTGTGTGGCTTCTGCGGTTGTAGGTTCATCTACAGGAGCAGTCTTTTCGCCGTTTAAAGATTCAACCGAAGAATGCGCCTTAATGAGATCCCATTCTGCATTATCCGCATGGTGAATAATGTCAATTAGTGTGTTCTCCTCGACACCACGTCGCACTTTTATTTTGTGTTTTCGAAGATGGTGTAAGAGTGTTTGACGAGATACCTTACTATAGTCATTAGTTGTTGATTGAGGGGTAGGTTTTGCTTCCTCGACAACCGCTTCAGGCGTTTCAACATGTTGCATAGCTGTCTCTACTTCAACAGCAGTTTCAATCTCCTCATTTTCCAACTCATCCTCTAGAATAGGCTGACCTTCTTCGTAACTATAATAGATGATCGATCCGACAGGGTATTCCTGAATCTCTTGAGCTAACCCCTGGATAGCTTTAACACTCTCTGTTTCACCTACCTGAGTAAACTCCTTGTAGATAGAAGCTAACTCCTCCGTAGTAGAGAGAGATTGCTTGATTGATCCTGCATTAAGTCCGGCATCACCCACATGGAAACCCTCGGAGTCAACCCACTGAAGACTACCGTCAACAGGGACTAAAAAGACTGGTCTCTCTTCTGAATACATCCACACAAAATCTGTCACTTCTTTTTTAACTTCTCTTTTTCGTAAAGCCATTAGCTTCTCCTTATTCTTAATAATATCTCTTCTTGACATGTCTAGTTTAACTCTGGTATATATAACTCAGACGCCATCTCGAACAGATTATGGAGATAAAAATGAAATTTGTCAAGCTAATTTCTCTAAAGGTTAATGATAAGGAAAAACCTAAAGAAAAACGGTCAGTTGGAAGACCTAAAATTTTTGAAGAGTTGAAAACATACGGTTTCACCTTCCCTCCTCTATACAGAAAAATCCTAGAATTGGTAGCTAAAGATCAGAAAACTTCAGCCTCCGCACTTATTAGAAATTGGATTGATGAGACATATAAAGATGAGTACGAAGATAAAGTGAATTAGACATCTAAACTCTCCGACCTGACTTCTACCAGACGTTTAAGTACAGCCAACGTATAATGGATGGCTGCTGCCCAATCTTCCCCCTCATTTGTCTCCACCAAGGCTTTAGCGCAATGTTGAAGATGGTCTTTTGAGATCTCGGTAAACGTGTTTATTCTCATATTTCGATCTACATTGAATGTATCGAAACGATTAACAATAGCGTGAATCTGTTCATGACTGACCAGACCCTTTTCAATAAATTTATTAGAAAACATCTTTAATCCTTTCAGCTAGGGACACTAGTTTTAACGGAGACACCTGAGTAGCTGTTCTCATGTACTCTTTTAATTCCGTCTCTTTGAAGGAACCAGGATCTCCGAAAGGTAAATTAACCAAATAAACGTTTAAACAACTTTCAGCTAAACGTTTAGCTAATCCTTTAGCGTCCTCATAAGCATCATTATCTAGCATAATATAAACCCTTCTAGGTTTTTTTCTTCGAATAAGCTCTTCTTGGAAATTCGACATATGTTTCCCAAATAAAGCCACACCTCTTTTACCACATCTTAAAGCATCAAATATACCCTCCGTTATAATCATTTCCTCATCAATATTGTCGTAGTTAAAGATCAATCTGCTGGAATTAAAGCCTTTAGGATTTAAGACCTTGATATAACGGTTCATGCGTGACCATATTTTTTTCCCTGTTTTAGAAAGATCAGCCGGAGGATCATAAATTGATCGCGCCACAAATCCACGCAAAACAGACTCCATAAAAATAGGTACAATTAATCTGTCGCGCCATCTCCCCTCTTTACAGAAACCCATTCCGTAATTACACGAAATATCATAGGATATTTTACGTTTTTCTAAATAAGGGAAAATATAATCTCCAGAGGAAAACGGTATAAAACCTTCTGGAAGTTGAATAAACGTGTCTTCTTCTTTTTCCTCACGTTTTAAAAGTCCATCTTTTGAAAGCTTTTTTATCTTAGAAAATAACATTTCAGCCTTTTTTTGGCCTGTTCCGTTAATAATTAACTCAGCTTCCTTAAAAGATACTCCTTTATGATAAGCTATTAAATTTTTAATATTTGTGGGACGGTTACACCTATGACAGAACCCAATACCTTTTTCTGTATTAAAATATAAATGTTTAAAGGGATTGGGGCAATCGCTGTAAATACAGTTTATACGTATTTCTTTTTTTATTCTTTCTCCTATCTGCGGTATAATCTCTTCAATAATTTCTTCATACATAAGGTAGTTCCTCTTGGATTCCTGTCAACTTATCTTCCACTTCTCGTAAACGTCCTTCTATTATATTTTTTTTAATAGTATATAATCTCTTTAATTCCATTAAAGCTTTTACTTTACTTTTGTATATATTCTTTAAACTGTGGATAACAACCTCTCCATCAAGATCCCCATAACAAACGGTTGGAGTTACCTTTCGGGCGCAAAACTCTAATAACGCATACTCCTCATCTTCTTTTCTCACTAGAGGGTTGGCGTTCGATTTTATGATATAATAGACATCCCCCGCTTCCAGAGGGTTAGCTAATCGTGTGTACATCGTCCACATCGCCTATAGGTACGATTCTCTGTCTTTCCCAACGATAATAAACCTTTTCCATAATATTTTTCCTACCCCATCTATTTTTTGCTAAATATAGGCGTCCTTGCATCGGGGTACACATACTTTCTTGGAAACTCTGACAAAGAGCCACTACAAAGGATGCTCTTTGAACTTTCTTTAAGCTGTCTCCTACCATACGTAATGTTACGGTTTCGGCTTCCATAGCGTCTCTGTTTGCTTGAGATGATGTCCACAGGACAACATTGTATTCCTCCGCAATTTGAATCAGACCTAAGTAGACCTGATCCATATCCGCATAAGGACGATCCGTATTCCCGCTATTTGGTATCATGTCGTCAGCACTATCAACGATTAAAACGTCAGGTCTGTTTCCGTCTGCTATTAACTGATTAAGCCAATGTCTGATACGTAAAGGGGTAAGTGCTCCAGGACTAAATCTTTCATAATGAAGGGGATCTCCTGTCTTTTCCTTCATTTTTAAGGCAGTCTCTCTAACGAGCCAATCATTTTGGGGAATCATATGCATTGGCATGTCACAAAAAGCAGCATCATAGCGCAGACGTAATTCTTCTTTAGGACTCTCTAAAACGATATGAGCTACAGTGTGTCCCGCTTCTACAGCACTTGCTCCGATATGAACCAAAGCTGAAGTTTTCCCTACGTTTGTTGCGGCTAAAACCACACACACATGCTGTTTTGACATACCTCCGTACTGCGTATGAGTATCAAGAGGTAAGCCTGAAGGAACTACCTCGGAGTTAGCTGATTTTCTATGTAAAAGCGCATTGTCCGTAGACTCAACATAGCTCTCCGCTGTCTGCCCAAAGTTTAAACCGATAGAACAGATCCCTACCGCTTCCTCCTGCAAACCAGTACGGTCTCTGGAAGTAGCGCAGATTTCCACCATACGTGTAAGACGTTTCAGAATAGTTTGGTGACTCATCCAGTTCTGTATCATATCAATTGCAAAGTTCTCGTCAGACACAGGGTTATCTATTTCGTCGATAAACTCTGTTACAGTCCGGTAAACAGGGTCCGATAGCTCATTTTGGTTATAGCTCGTTTCTAATACAGTTAAAATAGATCTTTTTTCAGGACAGATCTTATAGATGTTGTAAAAGTCCATAGCAGATCTAGCCAACCACTTTAAGTGAGCGAAATCAAAGTGTTCTTCAGGTTTTAAATATACAGCTATTTTAGATAAAAAAGATCTGTTTTGATACAATAATCTTACTAAGTCTTCTTGATATCCTGGAGTTAATGCTTCAGGAACTAGGGCAGGTATTACCTCATGTGAGGATTTTGAAGTCCTCTTCCGTTTTTTTAGGTACATAGACATGGAATTCCCTTTACAGTAATTTAACCTCAAATTTCTCTTTTCTATATATGTTCAGGCGTTCCACTGAGTGTTTTTTCAGGTATTTATGGTTGTCATCTACAAAGTCGTGGACTGATAGTATGCGATTACCTTTTCGTAGAACCCTACCTACCTTTTGCAATAAGTTTATAGGAGCTTTTTTAGCATCAGCAACGATTAGACAATCAACCGCCGCATCAAAATCGATACCTTCACCTAGAACTGGTGATCCTATTAAGATCGGTACCGCACCTGATTCAAACGCACTCTGTAGTGTATCCTGTTTATAGGGGTCCTGATTACCGTAGATAAACACACATTGAGAGCTTGTTCTCGTTGCTAGTAAGTTTTTTAAATTTAGACCATGACTGATTTCAAATACACTTATAAATACTTTCTTTCCGCTTTCTGCAGCCTTTATAGCAATCTCTACTATTTGATTATTACGCGAAGCGTTATGTACGATACCTTTTTTGTATACAACAACCCAATCACTAGCCTTCACCTCTATATTTGCCTTCACAGGATGAAAATAAACAATAGGCTTCGCCGAAATACCTCGATCTATCAGTTCTTTGTTTGTGACTTTAATAATCTCTGGACCTACTAGTGCTTCGACTACTATGTTTTTACCGTCGGAGCGAGAAAAAGGTGTTCCTGAAAAACCGAATCTACAATAGGCATATTTACAACACTTTAGGACTTCCTCGAATTGCTTAGAGGCTACATGATGAACTTCATCGATGCAAATTAATCGCACGTTTTCAAATAAACTCTTCAAAATAAAGACTTTTTTCTTATTCTTATTCTTTGTGATCTTTAAAGATCCCGGCATTCCTATGATGATCTGCGTATTGTGATCAAAAAATCCCGATCCGATCATACCTACAGGTTCGTCGAGAAAGAACTCTAACTTTTCTTTCAATTGTCTGGCCAGTTTTGAAGAGTGTACTAATATTAACGTTTTAGGAACCTTAAAGGCTTTAATGATCCCTCCCATGATCGCTGTCTTTCCTCCATTGGTAGCTACATGAATCACACCTCTCTGGTGAATAAGAGCCTGCTCTATCGCATCTACCTGATAATCTCGGAAAGAAATGTCATTTAGCTTTACTTTTTCAGCAATTAGACGAGGGAAAGCAGGGTTTAAGAGAATGAACTTGTTTATGAGTTGAACAGGAAGACCTCTTTTTTTTAGGAGGTTCTTTACAAGAGGAACAAGTCCTGTAAAGACCACATAACCCTTACTGGTTTTACGGAAAAGGTGGCGTTTACCATCCCATCCATGCTCTCCGTTGGACCTTAAATATAACTTATAGCTTGGGTGGTTACGGAAGTTTTGAAGATAAAAAGAACACTTCTCATCTAAGAATTCTATGAGCTTATCTGCTGTTGCAGGAAGCTGGACAAGAGAATCCACAGGAAAGATTTTAATCGTAATCATTCATCACCTCATAAACTTTTATAGTGAAATGAGGTTACACTAAAATTGAAGTAGAGTAAAATAGTTTTTTATAAAACTTGAGTTTTATGCTTGGTAACCACAAGCAAAAATACGGACGTTAGCTTGATTTCCAGACATATTTTTAATCGTTACACTTGTAATATCTTTTCCTTTGATAACCGCAATACCTACTTTTCTTATATTAGTATCTACTAGTTGCCCTGTAGGATCATCACTAGGCGGTGTCACCCACATATAATTAAAGCCTGCTAGTTGAAACCCGTTGGGTACTAGAGGAGGACCTCCCCCCACTGTTATCCCGAAAAGAGTACTAGACATGTATTCGACAACCACTTCTTGATCTGATTCTATATAAACAAACCTACAATCGCTTACACCAAGAGACCCCAAATTAAAAGCGGCTCCTGTGGAATTGTAAATATCCGTCGCTTCAGTGTCAATAACACGGGAAAGCATCCCTGAACTTTCTGCCATTTTGTCGTCAATAACCTGAAGGTTCTTCAGAATACTAAGGTCAGTTAGCGTAAGGTTACCTTGTTTTATTAGGAGATCTACGTTTAATCTTCCCGGATCGATAGCCATTTTATTTTATCTCCTTTAAATATATTTTATGAGTTGTCTGAAATATTAATCCACGTACCACCACCACTAGCTAGAGTAACCGCGCCCATGTTTGTATTAATCGGAAGGGAACTTAATGCACCGTCAATAGTTTCCGTCCCATCTGGATAAATAGTAATATTTTTTACGAGAGCGTTCCCTCCCATATCTTTTATAATTACTTGTTGGCCGAAACTAGAAGCCAAGGAAGGTAGCGAAACATTACAGGCCAACCCGTAAGCAGAGGATGCCACCATAATAATAATATCCGTATTAACTACCGTTGCAGTTGCCCCTGAAATAGGTCCTTGTATCGTTCCAAAAGACGACCCGAGATAACCATTAGGTAAAGTAAGTGAATCTAGAGTTAACCCATTCATAAAAGCTTTGCCGTTTACATAAGCACCCATTACATACCCCGTCCACCTGCCTGAAATTGTACGGCACCCTCTGTTCTATCTTCTGGAGGCAGTCCTCCTAAAATTGTGTGCTCATGCAATGATTTATATGATGACATTTTTTTCTCCTATTAATTATATTATTTTACGTCGCAATACCAGCCACATCCGAAGCTTTACCCGCACCAGAATTATATAGGTCTGAGATGATCGCCGCTGACAGCGGATAGTTACAATACATATAATCATCTAAATAAAATAGACCTCCGCCAGAAGCTTCCCCATATATATTAATAGCTCCCGCTTTTACCGGACCATGAGTGCAGGTGATCGGACTGTTCAAGCTAGTTGTTTCCGTTCCATTATACCAAACCCTCGCAAAAGTTTGATCAGTTGTTGTGCCGGATCCCGTATATCTCCGAAATACCACTGCAATGTGATACCATGTCGGAGTAGCATTAATGATTTGGTATGAGGAGTTTTCTAATAACCTGGTTGTACTAGTGCCGTGTCTAGTCCAGACTAGATCTCCTGCCGTAGAAGAACCATCGCCGGGTGAGATTTTTATTCCCATACTCCCCGCCGCCCATGTGCCGTCGTCTCTAGATATTATTGAAGGCCATGAAAGTGCTGGCGGTACGGCAGCTTTTTGAAGCCAACAACTAATGCTCCATCCGTTTGTGTCTCCAATCAGTCGGATTTGATCTTGGGTGTCAAATGTCAAGTACCCATCCGCGGATACTAATAGGGAGCCAGATCCTAGTTTTTTAGTACCAGTGCTTATTGTCGGTGGCACATTTCCCATTGCTGTAGCTGTTCTCCCAAAACCACTTGAATCACTAAAATCAGAATCGAATTTATAATATACTTCTGGTGACCATATCTTTGATACAGGGTCAGCAGGTTTGTCGTATGTTTTAGGTACAGGTATTGTAGCTTTACCGTTAATATAACCGCCCATTACATACCACGTCCACGTCCTGGAAGAACTCGCGCATAAACCGTAATACCTTTATCTCCGGCGATGCCTCCTGTTGTTAACAACTCTAGTCTTCCTCCTGATTTCAACGGAGTAGGATCTTGAAAATGAAGCATTGTATCCGCCGCGCCTAAAGCTGAATTCCCTAACGTAACACTAGGATTACCAATACTGTTAGGATCGGGATCAATTGTTACTGATAAGGTCCCACCACCCGCAGGTTTCATACCAAAGACACTAAAAATCTCAGCATCCTGGTTAAACACAATATCCTCGTCAATATCATTGACTCCTGTAGCTGTGTAAGTAACTACAGTAATTCCGTAAGTATTCAATGTGAAAGAATTAAAAGCCATAATTTTTTCCTTCTTATTTGTTGTATACGACCACGATAGTGGTTACTGTAGCTGCGAGTATAAGTGACCCACCAACACCAATAAGTATACCTGTAACCAGTGCTTTCCTGCTATCTTTTTTTGCCGCAGTTTTTAAATCTTGAGTTATTGCGGTTATTCTTTTTTCGTACAGTTGACGTTCTTTTTGGATTTTCTCCAACAGAATCCTGCTCTTAAGTTTTAACGCATCTTTCTGTATTTTGCAATCCCTAGTTATACGTTTTACCTTGTTAAGTGCTCTTATACATAGATCTCTAGTAGTTTTTTTAATACATGTGTGATCTGAAGGGCAAGGTTTATTGATTGTTGCGTTTGAATTCCTCGGCCAGCTTATCAAGATGATCATTAAGGGAAGCATCAGATTTAGAATCGATAAGAGAGTTGTCTTCCTTCTCTTTTTTCTCACTAAGGGATAGAAGGGTTTTTTCATTTCTGTCTACCTCATTCTGTTTCTTTAAAGCGTCATCATCTATTTTTTGCTTATCGCCACGGAATTTCTGATCTTTCTTTAACCAGGAAGCTAACGCTGATACTATACCTCCTCCTGCCAATGACGCTGTTAACCACCAGCTAAACGCTAAGCTTATAAGGAGAAGTAGCAGGATTCCTATCGTATAATACAAAGTTTTAGTGCTCAATGACCCTCTCCCGGTGATCCGATCTTAGAGGTAGCCTTCTCATACATGGACTTTACAACGTCTGGTAATGGTTTACTTAGTACACCATCAGTCCCATGCTTAACCTCTGAAATCATTTTCCCTAACTGAATAGCTCTATCAAGGTCCTGTTTTCTCCTAAAGAGAGAAAAGGCTACACCCACAAGTAATATAAGAGATGCTAAGAAAACAATAGGCCACTCAATGGTGACTGGTTTAGGAAACGTCACTGGTGAGGAACGAACTCGCCTTGTTTTAGTTGCTACGGGTTTTATGCTGGCTTTTAATTCTTTTTTTATACTCACAGAAGTAAAGACAAGATTAAACGCTACCGAGAAAACTAATGTAAAAGCGGGTAACATACAAAAAAGCATGACTGTGGCTCCCCATGACCTTTTCCTTTTTCCGGGAGTACTGGCGTCCGAGTCGGAGACCCTACCTATAGTAATGTCTAAATAGTCTAAAAGACCTCTAACAGGAGCTTCTTTTTTTTTATTTTTTGACATTTTTTGCCTACTCAAAGCTAAGGGTGAAAACACCGGAAAAGTTAAAGAATCCCTTTATACTTGGAACCTTTGAAGAATCTTCTTTCTCTCTTACACTCCCAAAGTGTAAAACCCTTTTAAACCCACTACTATATTTCTCAATCCAATACCAGGAAAGACCAATACCACTACCATAACCATAACCGTTACCACTCTCGGTATTAGAGTTGAACACACGAACAACATCCTCCATTTTTCCGTTTCTTTCCATCTTTTCTAGACTAAGGAAAATAGCTGAGTGTCCCCCTTGCATAGGGTCTTCATACGGCTGTAAAGAAATGTAATCTCCAAACTTAGCTGTATAGGGGTCTGTATGATACACAAAATCAAGATCAAACCCATTGTCGAACGTAGCAGGTTCGCTCGATTTACTCTTAGCTTCCTCCCACCGTTTTGTTATGTGCTCACCGAGAAACTCTATGCCTCCTGCTGAGCCGTATTTATACTTTTGCTCTGGTGGGTCATCATAACAAAAGAAGTAGGCTCTTAGTTCCCTACAAGCACTCTCTGTCATGTCAATCTCAGATTCGTAGTCACCTTCCATCCAACCTTTCCAACAGTGCAGAAAGTGCTCTAGGGTCACCCCACAGCAATAAGTCCAGCTAGGGGTACCTTTATGTGCGTTTAAAACCCTATAGTCTTTATACCAGAAGTCTTCCAACGAGCCACTATGACCAGCTACCCACTTATAAATACCATCAGTAGCATTTTGCTTTTCAGCCATATCCACCATCTTGTCATACTGTAGCTTTTGCCAATCCTCTAAGGATTCTCTGTCTGGTAAAAATGACTTAAACTCTTCTATGTCAATCTGGCTCATCGTATAACCCTCTCAACTTATCTTAAACAACACGCCCTGATAGAATATCTTTTTATCCACAATACAGATCTGATCTAAGATCACCCTTTGACTGGCTTCTAACCAGTAACCTACTGTGAATCCCTGCTGCCAGTCGGGGACGCCTATAATGTATTCAGGATCAGTTTGGCACAAACAACCATTCTCATACCACACAAAAGTTCTGTCTCTATATGATTTGTAGTGGGAACCTAACCTATGTGTGTGTCCTGAAATACCTGATTTCACACGTTTTGCAAGCATCGCTGCTGCTGTATAGGCAGAATTTTTTCTTACTACGTCTCCGTGTTCAACTGAAAAATTGTTATGAAAAAGATCATCTCGGTAACTGTAATGTTTAATATCAAACTTGTCTAACTTCAGTAGGCTTTTCATCGTTAAAGCCCGTAGGTTAAATATCTCCGGGTGGGCTTTTAAATATCGGCTCAATCTGTCTTCGTGGTTTCCTTCTCTGAAGTAAATATGAGCGTCAGGGCAAGCTTTTCGGAGAGTTCCTAAAAAAGAAACAGCCATGTCCAGTTCAGTCTGTAGTTCTAATGCCCTGTTGGGGTCTTTAGAGAACGAAGACAGTGCATAAAAATCTACTAAATCTCCGATAAGGTAAACATACTCAGGTTCAAACCATCTAACAAAAGACAAAGCTAAGTTAATAGCGTCAGGATCATGATGAGGAAAATGAAGATCACTTAAAAAAATTACTTTTTCAACAGTAGGTACAGTTCGTCTAACTCGCGGCATAGGGATGCTCCTCTAAAAGGACTAACCACCCACCATACACATGAATTAACTTGCATGAGTGTTTAGTCAACTAAGTCCTGCATAGCATGATCTTTTAGGAACATCTGTACATCCTCTGGATTCTTCTTTGCCCGATCAATCGCACGTTCAAGCTCTTGGGGAGTTAGTAGTATTACTGTCTCCTCCGAAGCCTTTTTCTCATCGTCATAATCCTTGGGCCATTCTAACTGAACAGCCCAATACTGACTACTGGCACCAAACTTTGCTTTTAAATTGTGTATCAGATAAGGCTTACCTAATAACCCTAATGATTTACCCAACATAGTCCATAAACTCATCTTTAGACCTTTTTTTGCAAGACTTCGTTATCCAAATCTCAATCTGTTCTCTGCATACGCCTTCTTAACGTCTTCTACTTCCTTCTGAATTAATTCATCTGCTCTTTTTTTAGTGGCCATCCACACATAGTTTGCAGAAGTAAACTGATGAAAAATAAAAAGGATGAGGTATTCTTGAACCTCACCAAACATCTGAATGTTAACCTCTATATTTCTCCGGTAACCTTTTATCTCAATATCCTGACGCCCATATGCGTATAAAATAGGCAGAGGCCAGAATAGATATTTAAAATTATACCATAGTTTCCAATACCAGGGAGCTTCCAGATCTTTCCAATTTTTTATCTCTGTGTGATCTTCATCACGAATATCCGATCTTCCGAAATAGCAATAGTCCATATGATCAAGTTCGTGAGATACTAAAGCATACTGTTGCCACCATGTAAATTCATCCCAAAGACTACCATCCCCTGGTAACCATATGGTGCGACCTATAACAGTAAAAAACCGATCATATATCGCAGGGGCTTTACCAAAGGTAAGAACCTTTAAAATAAACTGCAACATTTTCCAGAACCACTTAAGTTCTGATTTTGGCTTTATTTTTATCTTCCCTTGATGTCTTTCTCTCGCTTTTTCAAGAAGACACAGGTAAAGAATATCCCAATCAGGTAATTTTTCTTCGCTCATGAAAAAACTCAACTCTTCTCAATTTTCTCTTCGATCTTAAGTATAATTCAAATTATCCCCGTCAGTCTTTGAAGACCCTACTACTGTAATGTTAATTGCAGTAAGGGGATCGGAGGTACGTGTTAAATTAGCACTAGCAACAATATTGTTTGCTTCTGCACTAATACCTTTCATATGGGGAGCACCAACTGAGTTCACAACTTCAACTACATTATTATTAATGATCATATCCGCATTAAAGGAGATAGGAGTTATTCCCGTAGAAGGTTCTTGAAACTCAATACCTGATTGTGAGTACAATAGAGTTCCATTCGCAAGATTCGATAACCTTACCGTATTAGAACTACAAACTAGTCGAGTGACACCATCTGCCGTCCAACTAGCCGTAAAACAACCCCCTATTGTTATTCCCCCTATAACCATGTTTGTGGTGCAACTATTTAATACAGTATTACTGTTTAATATTATACTTTCGAATCCTACCACCCCTGGCGAGATACTTGGGTCTATATAGATCCCAGATCCTGCGCCTGAATAATTAATATTATTATTACATACTGAAAGACTCTGTTCGTAACCTTCTCGGTTCACTAATATAATCCCCCCTGAAGCTTTTTGATTCGCAGCAGTAATTGCAACACTATTATCAACACCAAGATTACTTATTTGATTTCCACTTACAGAACCTTGTATACCCGCATGAACTAGAATACCTTGAACGGCTGTAGATGTTAATGCTATTGCCCAATCTTTTATCATATTATTGGACAAGGTTAAATTTTTAAAATCGACATCGGCACCTGTAAGGTTAATAGCTGCACACACAGCACTTATACCATTCCCAAAAACAACCGTACTACCCGCAACAGTACCTCCTCCTAATATCTGATTATTAGAAATAGAAACATCGTCACTAAATGTTGAAACAGTAACAACTAAATCAATAGCAGAGATTTTAGCATCTAAAATAGAATTGTCACAAATTCCGAGTCCACCATAACCTGCACTTGTATTGATATAAATACCTCTGTTGAGATTTTTAATTGTATTCCCATTCAAAAGAAGTCCTAGCAATCCTTTTGTTCCAACAGTAACAAGGTCATGGTTCGTAATATAAATTCCACTACCCTCACCAGCAAAATCAAAAGAATTGCCTGAAATAGTTCCCCCTCTACAAGCTGTGTGTGCGCCGTAATGAATTTGTTTGACCCCCCACAACTCATTAAAGCCTACAACGGGAAATGTCTTATCTGTACTAAAAACGTTATTCGTCACTGAAACTGGATCTTTCCAGTTCCCTACTGTAATCGCGCCCCGTGGAGAAGTGTTTGCAGCGACAGATACACCTCCGAAATCTAAAAAATAATTATCATTTATCATTATTGTATTCTTCAAGGTGGTATCGACAGGGGTAGCTGAAGTAGATAGTGCAGACTGAATATTTAAAAAATTTAAAAGATAGTCATTATCAGCACCATCTTTAAACTTATTGTTGTTTATAAGAGTACAGGTATCCCCTGTCGATCCTGCCATATTTATATCAATAAGATCATAAACTGCCGTTCCTGAATTTTCAACCGTTTCAAAATTACAGTTCTGTATAGATAAAAGTTCTATTTCTCCAGTAACCAAAGCCGTACTTGTAGATCTTAAAAAAGTACCTTCTGAATAAATACGACAGTTTTCAAAAGATAAAGCAGTATTTACTGCAGTATTTGTTGTAGAATCTGTCTCTATCATTCCATATGTTGGAGTAGAAACATAATTTTCAAAATGACAATCCGTGAAATAAATACCGTAACAAGTAGATTTAAACTTTATAAGGGGGTGTACTTTATCTGCAGGGTTAGTAAAAAAACAATTCTCAAACCTTATATTAAAACAGTCTTCAAGAACAAGAGCAAAAGTTCCAAGCCCTGCGCTGGTAGCAAACGTCAAATTTCTAAAAGTAATCCCCTCGCAACTGTCAAATACCAAGTTTATAGCAGCGGGTAAAAATTCTAATCTTGAGCCACCAAGCGTAGTTGATGAGGTAGGAACGCCTTCAAATAGAGTGCTTTCTTTACTCGTAATAGTTGCTCCTGACAGTCCCGTATAAGCTCCAGAATGTATAAAAATTTTCTTATTACTAATGTCGTGATATGTAGCATCTATAACATCCTGCATACCTGCTGCATTTACATAATCCCCTTGACTCCCTGGAAAAAATCCTACTGTAATATCGGCAGGGCGAGCAGATTCTATTTGTGTTTTTAAATCTACTTTTGCCGTTAAAGAAAGACTTGGAAAGGGTTGCCTTGCTGCAATAACTTCCTCATCTATCTCATTTACAGGACGTAGCATATTCCGGTCATCAGTGACCAGTAGAGAAGTAATAGGACCACCCCCCGTAAGGTCTACACTATAAAGTTTAATAAGAGGAACAGTCTCGCCCAAGACGGATAAAGAAGTTATAATGGGTGAAGTATCGACATGAAATCCCACTACAGGCGTATAGCGAGTAAAATCATTAATAGCCACCTCGGCACCTATACCTCTATCCCATTTACGTCTATTGTCTAAAATATCACCAGCGTCCACCGCATACGCATAAATGTAATTAGTTACGCCTGCTGTTAAGGTAAGATCGACGCTTTGCGTAGTGGGCTTAATGATTACACGACCAAGATTATTAATACCTATCCCAAGGGAGGTATCCATTTGAAATACCAAACCGCCGGGAAGAGCATAAGTAAACCCTTGCAGTACCCACCCCTCTTCTGAGGGATTTAAGCCCATAGTACAAGTCGTTACTGTACTAACAAGGTCTCTGCCAAGGTTCTGAAGGGCTTGTATATCTAAAAGTTCAAGTCTTTCGTCGGGAAAGAATCTTACATATTTAGGTAAATTAGTAATAGGCATATTAGTTCCCTTTTATATAGGTACAAATTCAACGTCAACCCCTGCAGCTTTAACGAGATCGAAAAATTGTTTTATATGTGTGGTTTTCGTTCCAGAACCATCTGTTAAAATAACAGGCGAATTTCCATTTACTGTAAGAGAACTCGGTTCATTAACTGACGCTAGTATATTAACATAAGTAACTGTTGAGCCTGCAAGGAAACTATTCTGGAAAGTATAAGGAATAATTTTATAAGGCGTTCCGAGAGGGGCTATTTGAGGGGGCTCAGGAGACAAGACCTGTTGAATAGTTAATCGGTCTACACCAAGTACCGTAGACTTAATACAGTACAATTCCTCGTGGTTCACACCATCCGAAAAAGTAAAAAACCCTTCGCTAGGAAATGTCGCCACAGAAGTTACTGTCACAAAATCAGTTACACCCGCAGTAGTAGGTCCTGTAGTTGTGGTAGAAGTAGGAGTACCTACAAAATAATCACCTAAGTAAGTATCCGCAGGAGCCGCCTCTACCGTATATTGAGCAGCTAACGTGGAGTTAAAACCAGTCGGAAATAGGTCATCGTTAGAGGCCGTATAAAAATGAGCAGGTGTCGGGTAAAATGTATAATCGTGAGCAGGTCCAGCAACAACCACACTACTTTGAGCTTTAAGGGTCATCGTCGTAGAAGAAGATCTTACTAATAATTCCACAGCAGATCCTGTTGGCATATCAACAGGTAGCCCCCCTGGATGTTCAATAACAAAACGTCCTGTCGCTTTGTTTAACTGCGCCACACCAAAAACATAGGATACACCAGTAGTGGCATGTGTTACTTTTATTTCATAATTTTTTGGTGCACCACCGAATGTGCCATCAAGGGACGTATCGGGAAAAGTCAAACTTTCTGCCACACTTACATCTAAATTTGTAGTTGAATGAAAGACACTAGTTATCGTCGTAGCAAGTGCTCTTCCATGATGTTGAGTAAGAGTTGCCCCGACTTCAATAGTTCCCGAAAAATCAGCCACTAGAGGTGGGGCAGCTTGATCCATAATAGGATAGGCTACTCCCATAGGGAGTAAGTCGGTAGTAGCAACACTCTGAGAAACAAACTGATCCGTGCTAAGTGGGAACTGAAAATAAGTCGCACCTTGAGAAGTTGAAGATACAGGTAACCCTTTATGCATTATAGTAATTTGACCCGGAAAATACTCAAAGGCATCCCACTCAGGTTGGCGATAAGCCAGTTTATACTCACCGGGAGATGGTTGGGTGGGGTCGGGCGACTCTGTGGATGGAAAAGCATACTTTAAAGTTAAATCCTGAAAAGTATTATCCCTTATAATCCAATAATTTCCATCCGAATCAATAGCATAATTCCCAATTAAAGAAGAAGGTACCCAAGCTTTAGTCGTGTCTTCAAGAGTAGGTAAAGGTGTACTCGCTACAGAAGTCGTAGTACCGTCTTCAAAAGTCTTATATTTATTCCCCAAAAT
>Ga0098061_1000374_pt1 | contig 21050 bp, 15 predicted proteins | sample 22_taG_FD_92579 | JGI IMG/M metagenome (GOLD analysis project Ga0098061, IMG submission 92579) | Marine viral communities from the Subarctic Pacific Ocean - 22_ETSP_OMZ_AT15343 metaG | ecosystem: Environmental > Aquatic > Marine > Oceanic | place: Subarctic Pacific Ocean | collected 2015-01-20
GCAATATCAGCAATTCCTTGAAGTCCAATATATCCGAGAGATACGGCAACCCACTGATCGCCACTAAGTTTGTCGAAATACAAAAATAGCGTCGAGAGAATAAACACAGTAAATTTTCTCGACACCACTTTTGCTACAGCTTTGTCAATTACTGCTCTCATTTATTCCTTCTTTCTAAACAACCCTACAAGCACCAGCAACGCCAGCAATCCAGCAAAACCGCTTTGCCCCAAGGAGTTTACAATATTAGTGAGGTTTCCTACAACACCCATCCCGAAAATACCAGAGCCGTATACAACCTCAACCATTACAGCCAAGGCCATAAGGTTCATCATGAGATCAGTAACATCACTTACTGCTCCCTTTACTTTCATTAGTACGTCTTTCATAGTTCGTACCTCCCGACAATAAATAGTTAGCTACGCAACAACATTCGCATAGCCGTTCTTCTTTTCTATGTTAATGATAGAATCGGCAGCATCTTTTAAGCTGTCGAGGTGAGAAATTAAAATAACAGTTTTGAAAATGGATGATGTAATATCAAGGATTCGGACGAATCCTTCCATGCGTTCTGCATCTAAAGATGTCCCAGGCTCATCTAAAACAAACAATTGGGACTTTGGCAATGATGAGATATTTGTGAAAGCTAAACGAATTGCCATTGCAGCAACTGTCTTTTCTGCTCCGCTTGCCATTTCTAATGGACTTGCGTCTTGATCGGGATGTTGAATATAAATGTCCAAACGATTGTCGTCTGTTTCAAAATATACTTGAAAATCGACGATGTTTGCAAGAATCTTTGAAATCTCAGCATTTATTACTGGGAGGCTCTTTTTAATAATATCGTAAGAAATTCCATTTGGGTGCATACATTTCATATATAAATCATGTGCTTCATAATCGTCTTGAAGCTGTTTATGCCTTTTCTTTTCTGCCTCAAGATTCTCAATCTTTTGCTCACAATAGCCGTGTCTTTTATGAAGAGTTAATAATTGTTCCTCGCAAAACTTTAAGTCACTTTTTTGTTTAAGAAATTCTTTTTCTTTTTCTTTCCTTTGTCGGATAACTCCACCGAGATCCTCAATGACTTCTTTGTTTTCTTCATAAAGCTTTTCTTTTGCTTGCAACTCTTTTAACTCATGTTTGGCAATTGCTTTCTTTGATTTTAAGTTTTCAATTAGTAATTCATTTGCTGGAATGATATTATCAATTCTTTTTGCTTCTTCAACCAAATCATCAAATTTATTAATCTCATTGTTAATCTTTTCCAAATCGATTTCATCAACCTTTTCCTTGATTACTTTTTGAATTTCTTTGTTATTGTTGATGGCCAGCTCAATAATATTAATTTGTTCTTTTGCTTCGTAAGCGCCGCGAATAAACTTACAATGTGAAAACTCTGATCCACAAGGAACCTCTTTTAATAAAGATACTTGTTTCTTTTTGTTTTGAATATTTAATTGGTTTGCGTTGCTTTCAATTGTTAATCGTTCAAAATCAGTTGAATACGCTGAATGAGATTGTTTCTGATTTTTTAATGTATCAATATCAAATTTTTCTATAAACTCTTTTGCCTTACGAACCTTACGTTTATTGGTTCTGTTTTTCTTTTTCCTTTCATTAAGTTGCTCATCATATAATAATGTAGTCTTTTCGTTTTCGCCAATGGCTGCTTTGATTTCATTAATGTTTATTAACTCTGTTGGTGCAGCGCTAATCTTATCTTGAAATGTACCAATCTCGTCTTCCACCGCAGCAATACTTTCTTTTAGTGCCGCACATTGATTGGACCGTGTGATGGTGACGTTTTCATTAACTTCCATCTCTTGATTAAACTTTTTCAAATCCTCTTCATAATCAATTTTTTGTAAGAATTTAAGTGCAGCTTTAAGTTCTGCCGCATCATCTTTCGCACTCTTAAATTTTTTATCAAAGATTTTTAGATCCAAAAACTTGGCTAAAATTTCTTTTCTCTTGGTTGATCCTTCATCAATAAATGTTAGGGCTCCAAGCTGTGATGACATGGATGTTAATAAAAAATCATCCAGTGTTCCAAAATATTTGGAAATGTTTTTATCTGTGTCTGCCCGCGTCAATCCATTTAAAGATTTCTTTTCGCCGGTTGCAACATCAACACAAGTAAAATCAACTATTGTTTTTGCTTCGATAGTTTCTTCGCCTTTAAGTTTTTTTAAGTATTTAAGGGCATCGCGTTTTATTGTATAGATTTTATTGCCACGCTTGATTTTGACACGCCCCCAGCCTTCGGTCTTATCGTTGTTGATTATGTTGAGGTTCTTGCGCGAATTCTTTGAAATTGAGTTATAAATCGTGAACAAAAGCGAGTCAATGATACTAGACTTGCCTGAGAAGTTCTTCCCAAAAATACCCACAATTCCATTAAAATCCATGAAGTTAATGCGATTGCCTTTGCCATAATTTATTAAGTTACTCCACTCAAATTCGAGGATTTCATAATCTATATGACGATAAGCTTCGTCATCTTCTTCAGAGCTTTCCTTATATTTTCTGTTAAGATCCATAATGCGCTTTTCTAAATCTTTGTTGGGATCATAATCCTTAAGATATTGGCGAATTAATTTTTCCTGAACTGTGATGTCCCGCAGATTTTCTTTTTTAAATCCGTCTTCAAGCTCCACATTATTTGTGAAAGAGGATTTATTCATTACTGAGACTGATTCTGGATTGAATTTCTTTTTGGCCACATCAACAGCTTTTTTGAGCGCCATGCCAGATAAACTATTCTCAACAATTAAACGAACTCGTGCGCCTTCAGGAACCATCATTTTTGGGACTTTCCCATTTTTTGTTAAGGTTATTGAAATGAATGGCTTAGGGTTTACGATAGGGACGTGCTCAACAGTAAAGGTTTCTTTACTTTGAATTTTCCAAAGCAAGAATCCTTTACTAGTGGTTTCACCAAAGTTCTGTTGGATGGTCGAGCCAGCATAGCGAATGCGACCATCTGGATCGAGGGTCTGATTTGTTTTATGAATGTCGCCCAACATTGCATAATCAAATTTATTGAAGATGTTTATATCGTTTTCCCCAACATCCATCACCCAATCGCTGTCAGTTGTGCAGCCGCTGATTGAGCCGTGATAAAGAGCAATATTTATTTTATCTTTATCTGTTGGATCCGTCCAATTATCTTCATCAAAGACACTTAAAACATTAAGAGTAAAATTGTTATCAAGATTAACTTCGCCCGAGTTTTTTAATAGATGTAGGTTCGGGTGGTTAAGTGTGTTTGCAATTGGTGATAAAGAATCTTGTCTATTTGGATTTCGTAAGTTTCCATCGTGATTTCCAAGAATGATATAAGTTGGAGCGATGTCTGCAAGATTTTTAAAAAAGTCAGAGCACATCTGAACGAACTCTGGACTGATTTGAGTTTTTGTATGGCAGATGTCGCCACAGTGAATAATATAATCTACTTCCTCTTTTCGTAAGGAATCATAAATCTTATCAAAAACTGCTCGGTATTCTTGGTGATATTTTAGATTGCGAATATGTGTGTCCGCAATATGGGCAAACTTCATTAAGAAGTATTATAGCATAGTTTTGGGGGATTTTTGAGAAGGAACGGTTAGTTTCATTTTGTTTACCTGTCATTGCGTGCTTCTGCGATTTTGGTTAGTGCCGTATTGGGAACCCATTCGTTTTTCCATTTGTCTTCTTCATAATAAATCAAGCTAGCAAAGCCCCCACGGCTTTTTTCCAAAATTCTGCCGACCAGGGGTGGATTTTTTGGTCCTTGATACACTTTCACCTGATCGCCAACTTCAAAAACTTCTGATTCTTCTTCACCCAAAACTCTGCCAATCTCTTCTTTAATTAATTGTTGTAGTTTTGATTTGGTTAGTTTCATTTTGGTTGCCTAGAAGCAAGATCGCTCAGCCACGTATTATAACCCTTACTAACAGGATCTGAAGCTGGAGCTTCTTCTGGTTGTGCCTCTCCTTTTTGTTGTCTTCCGAGTTTATAATTTTCATTCATGCTTTTCAGTACGTTACTTATCATATCATAATGATGATAATCGCCAATGAGTTCCAGTTTTTCTAATAAATTATCCGTCATCTCTAATATATTTGTCTCTTCTTTGCCTATTGATACCATCTCGACTCTTTGTGAATGTGGCACTTCACCATGAACTTCATCGAGTTCTTCTTTAATAATTTTTTGAAGTTGTGATTTGGTTAGTTTCAATTTATAATCCTCTCTCTTCGGGACCTGCTTTTGATGTAGTCAACACACCTTCATATGGAGATCCGTCTTTGTTTACTAAATTATCATTTTCGTCCCAATAAGCAATAACTTCTTTTTTTACTAAATCTTCAAAAGCTGGTCGAAGACCAACAGGGAACACACCTTCATCATCGGCAAACTTCTTATCTGCCAATGTTTCATGTTCATCGCTGTACCAATCATCATCGCCTTCTTTTATATTATTAATCTCTTCTTTAATAAGATTTTGTAGTTGTGATTTGGTTAGTTTCATTTTGTTTGTTCCTTAATCGTCATCGTCATCTCCGGGATGACCACCGTAACGATTATAATATTCTGGGTTGTAATCTTATTCATCATATGGAATATTCCACATTTCCATTATCCCTTGGAGAGGTTTGGCGCGTGGGTATTCCCGCTGGAGTGCTTGAACAAGTTCTTCCAAGGCCTTTCTCGTATCGCCTTTAAAATGGGCAACAATGGTATCAGCCACACTTGAGCTTAAAGGCATCCAATCATACGCTTCATTTACTGGTTCGTGGTTTTCTTTTAATCCGCCAAGCTCCTCTTTAATTATTTGTTGTAGTTTTGATTTTGTTAGTTTCATTATTTCCCCTATTAAAACGAAAGTTTCTCGAATAAATAGTTGTCTAATGAAACAAAAGTCGCTGATTTCTTTCGGGCTTCGAACACTTTCTTATTCATTTCCCCAACATCCTCAAAATCTGAGGTATCCACCCGATGACACTCCACGTCATATGACATCAAAAGTTTGATTATTTTCTCTTCTTTTGCCTTTGCATCAGAGTCCAGGGCAATATATATCTTGCTGCACTTGTCTATGATTTTTTGAAAAATATAGCTATTTTCACGTAATGTAGAGCCAAGCAGAGGAATAGCGTTGCCCGCAACAATCGCGTCAAAAACTCCCTCAACAATTGTTATATCTTTATCCCAATTGAGATACAGTTCATTAAAGATGAAATCCTTTTCTACTGGCGGATTACTATACTTTTGCCACTCGCCAGAAGTATATGAGCGAGCAATAAAATAGTTTAAGTTTCCCTTCAGATCAAATGAAGGAATGATGACCCTTTCTTTATATTTTCCGTCTGGACAATATCCAATTTTCCACCAAACAATATCGTCGCGCATGATGCCGCGAGTTTTAAGATATTGTCTAACGGGAATTGATAAAGGATTTATTTCTTTGCCGGTTAAGGTTATGAATTCTTCTGGAAGAGAAATATCAATTATTTCTTTTTCGCCATCAACTTCAGAGAAGTCAACAATTCCCACAAGAGTTTTCCATTGGCTTTTATTTTCTGGAGTTCCATAAGAATAAACAAGTCGAGCAATATCTTTGCCGACATAATCACAAATCCAACATTTGAAAACATTTTTCTCAAAGTTTAATGAAAGCTTTTTTTTATGATGTTTACATTTTGGGCAACCAAAAAGGAACTCGTCCTTTGATTTATAATATGAGCCAAGAAAATCTTCTATAATACGGACTTTTCTTTGAGACATTCTATTCCTGCTTTTGCCATAACCAATGCATCAGCACGATCATAATATTCGGGTTTCGGATTTCCATGCTTAGTCCATTCTACTATAAAATCCTGCTCATTGTCAAGCAAAAATTTCATAACAATTTCTTTAGCTTTTTGTCCTCGTGATATGGTAATCCCGCATTTCTTTCTGGCTGAAACTGCTGGAATGAATTGTGGGGTAATCCCGATCTCATCCAAACAAAGCCACGACAAGATTCCATTAAACTTAATTAATGTTGAAATGGTGTGGGATGAAGACTTTTTAGGCCTAAACTTATTTAAAGCAGGCTCAATAAATATGTGTTCGATTTCATAACAATGAGAAATGTCTTTGATTTTTTCTCGGCAATGAGTTACTTTAGAATAGAAATCTGGGAAGATGTTTTTATTACGCAAATCCCAACTGCCAATGTCAATTACAGATCCATTTAAATCAAGAATTGCATAGCCAGTTATACTTGTAGAAATATCCAGACCAAGAATCATTAATCACCAATTTCACCAATCTTTTCATAACCAAGGTCACGTTGAATTTTTAAACCTTTAATGGAGCTAAGTCTGGGTTTTAGTTCTCTTTGATAATAATGAGTAACATCCGCAGCATGAGGAACAATAAAACGAATACTATATTCCCCAACAAAAACTGTCGGAGAAGTTGAAATTTCTCTTTCACGATAAACAGTTGTGACCTCTTCAATTGCCCGCATTTCATTCATAACTTCAGTTCGGTCAATTGGCTTGGATTGATCAATAGATAAATACATAACTGCTTCGTATCTATCGTGGGCCGGAGTTCTTTTTTCTGTTAAGAATTTGCGCCAACTTTTAAATTCTTCTTTCATCATCATAAATAGGCTCTCATTATATCAAAAATCTAGTTTTAATTTAAATGTAAAATCATCTTGGTCTCTTTTTCTGACAGGATTTGCCACTTTTGCAATACCAATAAGGTTTCGATGTTCGTCATACAGGCCAACATAATTAATGTAAACTGTTCTTTTGAAAGCTGGTTCAGGATCACTCCACGCTCCTGATACAATATTTTTAATTGTTCTTTTGTTATATTCCATATAAGCCATTGATCCGCTGGAAGCAGTTGCAGCCACTGGAGCACCATATTTTATGGCGGTTGGGTTATTGGAAAAATTTACTGTCGCAAGGGGTGCCTGTGCGAGCATTGTTAATGTTGGAACATAATTTGTGCCGCTAAAGTTTAAAGAAAAACTTGACGACGGAATGGCAGACGCTGTAGTCGAAAAATCCATCCATCGCGGCTTGGCTGCGCCACCCCCATAATAATCTTCTGTGTGTGGAGAAAGCGGCCAACTTCCAGTAAGAATGAGAAATCCCTCATTATATAAAACAACACCCGCAACAGATCCACTAGCAGTTGTGGTCGAACCATCTGTACTTGAAGAAACTTGACGAAGCTCACCATTTTTTACATCATCCCTCAATTCTCCCACAAGAGTTCCAGAAACATAAAACTTACAGGACACACTTCCTTTCTGAATAGAAGAGGCATAAAATATAGATGGAATGCTCACAAGACGCATTTCTTGAGTGCTTTTGTCACCCAAGCTTGAGGTATAGGCGTAAGCAGGACTTAAAACCTGATAACTATCGAGGGCAGTTCTTAAAGCTTTAATTCGTTTTCTAGTTGAATTTTCAGCATAACGAAGAGTTGAAATGCTGGAAGACATAGGATAACTTCCCGTTATCTTATCTCCATACAAAAAATCGGTATTAAATTTTGTTGTAGTAACCGTGCTAAATGAATCTAAACTACCATCTTTCGTTACAAAAGGATAAATTAAATTGCCTGATTTTCTATCTATATTTAATTCATACAGACTAATATATCCAGTCGGAACCATTCCGGCATTATTTACAAAACTACCAGAATCTCTCGGACTATTATTGTAATAGATGTTGGCATCATAAATGATAAAGCTTACTTGTGGATGTGTTTCAATCCTATTGTAAAAAATATCATTTGGTCCAAACTTGTGGAAAGGCATGTCTACCTGTAATTAGTTTGTGATTAATAATCAAGCCTGACACGAATTGTCATTTCATTTGTTGGATCTTTTTTAAGAGGTTCTGAAAGTTTTGCAACCGCCAAAAGCTCATTATCTGAAGAATAAAGGCCAACAGTTGTAAAATAAGCTATTGGAGAATCCAAAGTATTATTCTTAACCCGAATCTTGCTTGCACTCAAATAAGTTGGATTCGAGCTATAATTATAATCATTATGATTAACACGGCAAAAGTGAATTGTTGAGTTAAGTTCAGTTGTGTTATTGAAGGTTATATCATAAAGCCGATTTCTTAAATAATTACATGATGCGCTGATGGCAGATCCGGTAAGTGATGCCGTGACATATGTTCCATTGGGCCTAAACGGCACATCTGAAGATGAAAGAATTCCTGGTAGGGCTGATGTGTTTCCGCTAAGAAAGATTGAAGAACTAAGAACAACAATACCTGCTTGATAGAAAATTAATCCACACGCGGGCGCAGGACTAATCTCCTTGTTATACCCGGCAGTAGCTGACAAAATGGCATATTCTCCAGCTGGAGAGTTTACTCGATAATCATTCTCTTTACCAGAATCAGAAATTGTTAAAATTCCATCTCCCCCCGAGGTATCTGCAAATGGAGCAGCATAAGAGCCTGTCCCAATCTTGATCGTAAATGATCCTTTTTTGATTTCATCTTTAGCCAAAAGCCTTGCAAAATTAATAAAAAAGCAATCTTTTAATTTTGTGCCAGATCCTGCCCCAGTCTCAACCAGGTTTCCATCTTGATCAAAATTTCTAATACTTCCAGTTGTGTCATAACCAACAAGTACCTGCGCCATTTGATTATACATATTAATCTTCTTGGCTTGCATATTTGTCGTTGCCTCGGTCCCACTCAAGACTGAAGCTGAAGCGTAACCAACAGTAAGATCATAAATGTGATTGGCGGAAGAACTTAAATAAGGATAATCATAAACACTTTGAAACATACCATGAGCATAATTTTTAATATTTGTTCCATCATAAGTGTCGGTAGTTGCTCCAGCAGTGTTATACGTACCAGAAGCTAATGTTCCTGTAAGTGGAATTGCCTCGTGCAATAATGTCTTCGTTGAAGTTATATCATTGTTGAGAAATGTTTTAAAAGTCGTTGCCATTGTCTATTCCTTTATACTAATGGGATTTTAATAAATCTAACTGGAAGATTTAAACTGTATCCTGTTGTTGCTCCCGTTATTTTAACCATTGTATCAATATATCGCACACTTTGGGCGATTCCATCAACTTTTGTCATTGAGGTGGTTGATCCTAATTTCTCAAATAAATAGGTGCTTGTTTGTAATTCTGTAGAAGCCTGAATCTTGAAAGAGATTTTAGTTCCTTTAGGCCCCAAAAGATTACTATTCGGGCTGTTAGTATTCATTTGTTCAACATATCCCGGATCACTTGCCAAAGAAAAATAATAACTTGCAATGTTATCATCATCAATAAAAGACACTCTTGCTGCCCCTCCATCACGTTCACTAGTGACAACACTTCCCAACCTATTATCCATCTCTACAATATATTGAGTTTCTAGGAGATCTGCATCAATTGCAGACGTTGCAGCAATTTCGTTGGTATTGAGTCCCTGATCGGCTCGAATAAAATTTTCACCTTTCGATGGTTCAAACCCGTTTAAAATCCCTTTCCTCAATTCATAGGCCGCTGGTGTATTATTTGCTTGTATTAAAAATCCTGCGCCGGAAGTGTCACCCACTGTTGTTGAATCACAACACACTGTATGTATCTCCGAAGAACCCGATGGTGCAGCTGGGGATTCGGCCGTATTCTGCAAAATAACCGGCATATACAACAGATTTGTGCGAGGGATTGAAAGAAGCTTAGATTTCATTGTGGAAGTATTGTTAGTAAATGCTTCCAAGACTGGCGTTTGAAGAATTTCTAAATCATAATATGCACTTCCGCTTGGGTGATTTTTATTGTAAGAAGCATAATCAATTTCATCGTCTCCAAGTGCAAATTTTGTAATCTTAAAAGATCCATTTCCCTGTGCTAATCGATAACGGCCCGCATCTGTTAAGACCGCATCCAAAATAATGTCACCACTATTGTCTAAAAATGCCATAAGTTTCTCCCGTCTTCCAATAAATAGTTTGTTTTTTTAGTTCTAGCATAAATTATTGTTGTCCTCAATATCCAGTTTTGTATGGGTTTTTGTGAATTTGATATTCAAATCAATCCTTTTTCCAGTTTTTCTAGAAATTACTCTAATTTTCATTGCCTTGTTCCATAATGTTTCGTCAGCTGTTCCAAGTTGAATCCAAGTTCCATCTTCTCCCAAACGGGTTAAACAATCTGTATCATCTACAATCTTTTCACCCTTTTCATTTTTCAAGCCAGAAGTCTGCTCGTTAATAACTCTTTGAGCCAAAGCGGGTTTAATGTAAATATACTTAGTAAATTTTTTAGCCGCTTTCATTGGGGGTTGCGGATTTTCTTCTAAATAATATACATCGCGCAACAAAAAGGGTGCAAAGCCATCATAAACCATCTCTAATTCATAAACTGGCGATGGATTAGAAAAATGCCCATGATTGTCCAAAGTTCTAAAGATATAATAATACTTTTTGTTCGGCTGAATTGTCTTATCAATCCACTCTCCGCTTGTCGAAAGTTTGCACCGTTCTTTAAGATTTACACCAGTATCAATATGAGCAATCTTAGAGCCTCTAAAATCTGAATATTTTGTTGGCTTCTTATCAATTCTGAACGCTTCAAAATAACGTGGATGATCATCGCTCTTGAAACGAATTGGTTGAATATCGCTTACTTCTTGAGCTAATCGAATAGAGTTAATAATATCTTCATCTCCATCCTGAATCATTATGGGTTTTAAATCATATTCTCCCGCGTTTCCTGTGAGCCAAAACACTATTTCATCTCTCACATCTTTATAAGTGATAACATCCACATCCGGCCAAACTGGTGGATCGTCCATCATAATGATTTCTTTTTGATAATATGGAACCTTAATCATTTTCACTGATGGTTCTGATATAACACAAACGCGGGATTGTGTGCGAGCAATCAAATCGTAATTAGAAACAAGTTGTTCGTTCACATCATAGGGACTGGGAGAATCATCAAGAACATACCAGTATTTTGTTCCAAATACCATTTCCATGGCATAAATTCTATAAATGTATTTCTTACCATATTTAACCTGAGTGTCAGTGAAATGGTGTTCATTTAATTTTGTGGAATTAGGAAAATAAAAATTTTGTATAGGTTCAGAACCCACAAGAGAACCATCTAGATTGGCTTCCCATTTTTCTACGTGATAAAATACAGTTTCATGATGCGCCAGTTTAGGGGCAGATACTGGATCTCCGCGATTAAACTCTCCCCCAACAACATCTTTCCAAGAGCGGGTCTTTATATTTTTAAGGCCATTTAATTTTGTTGTAAAAATTCTTAACATTAAATTCCTCATTATGGTTGTGAGGGGGTTGTTGTTGTTTATAGCTTCTTCTACTTCTTGGTCAAACTTGCCCAAAAAGACTCCTTTTTCAATTTTACCATAAGGGTGTGTAACACCAACTCGATTTATCCACTGCGCGAGATCCCAAGTTTCTAAACTACCTGAATCAACTGTTTGCGGAGCTTTGTTTTTATAAGGCTTAAAAGCAACTTTTGTATAATTCTGGTCTGATTTAAACGGTAAATCATCGGAGGCCAAAAAATTAAATCCCATATTCTTTGAAGTTCCCCAATATCCGTCCACATAATCTTTTATGAACATCGCCCCCATCTCTGTATCTTCAAAAAGTTTAACAACTTCAGATTGAGAAGTGTCGGAAGTGGAAAAATTAATTTCACAATACATTGGAAATCTGTTCGCAATTGGATTAAGTGAAGAAAACATTTCAATGTTCGACATGGGAACAATTTGATGTTTAAATCTTTCGGCTAAAGTTGGTTTTGCTGTCCCAGCAACAGAGCGTTCAAAACTAGAAAAATCTGTATTAACAAAGGGAATATTCTCTGATGGCCCAACTTGTGGAACAATCAACCTTGATGCATATTGAGCGTATGCATAAGCATATTTGTCAAAATATTGTCCTTTACTAATATCAGCTTCAACTGTTTGAGATCTAGCCCCAGCGTTATAAGTAACATCCGTTGCAACCCGCGCCTCTTTAATAGCATTATCTAAGGTTATGTGTTTTTCGAAAACAGTGTCTACAGTTGCTGGATCTATATTTCCATTTGGATCCCGCTCGATTTTACTATCATCACCCATTACACTTAGAAACGAATATAGACTTGGCAACATACTTTCTGGCGGTTCTTTGTTTGGATCCTCTTGTGTTAAAATAGATTCATAAGACTGAACATAAAAATTATAAACTGGTTTAATTTCAGCCTCTTTAACGGCTACAGAACCATAAAAATTGTCTTCAATATTTTTTTTGTTAATAGGGGCTTCATAATAAAATACACAATCTTCAAATTTTATTGGTTCACCACCATCACGAAGCTTTGGAAATGTTGAAACAATATTATCATTAGTTAAGTTTTGTTCAATCGTGGGAAGTCTTGGTGCTGCATCATCATCAAGCACTTCCAACCATTTGTCTAGAGGGTATTGAATTTCTGGATTGCCGCAAGCAGCTATATCTGCCTCATTATAATTAATTGTTACTTTTTCTGTTTTAGGAAAAGTGTTGGATGTATCTGAAGTGTAAGGTAAACCGAATCCACTTGCTGTCCTGTTGCTTATTTCAATGGCTCCGCCCCCAACAAATGACACTGCGCCCCGACCCGCTTTATTCCAAATTCTATTCATACGATAACGCATAAAGTCAATTGGGCCTGGAGTCTCATATTCAAAAAATGGCTTATCTATTGGCGCATTACTTCCGAATGAAGTTTCACTATAAACCCCAACTTTTCGAGGTTGTGGGTGCGAGATTGTTGTCCCGCCTTGAGAATTTCTAGGTGCCACTATAGCCACCTCCTCCCTTTCCTCGACCAGGCTTCATTAAGCCCACATCACGTCCAGGTTGTTTGGTTGTGGTTGGGCCTGTCATTCCTTGAACTTCTGCCGGTGGTCTACCAGGATCAAATGGTGGCTTAGACAAATTTGGTTTTACCATAAGGTTGGACATAATGTCGTCTACATCCCAGTTGGATGTAACTGCATCAAGCATGGGGCCGGTGGGAACAACACCTGGAATATCTTCGGCACTCGTGGTGGGGTCTAAAGTTGAAGTCGTAGTCAAATCTGGTCCCCGTGCCGTTGTTGGACCTTTGGGTTTAATATTTGGTGGCGATAAAACGGGTTTGCGAGGACTTTCTTCTGTTCCACCACCACCAGTATTTAAAATAAAATATTCATCATATGTGGGCAAATCTGAACCCGGGTGTCTTTTTATTTTAAGTGTTCCGTTTTCCCACGGTCTTATTCTACATAAAAGATTTTTATGACTCATAGTATTATATGCCGCTCGGTTTAATGTTTTCCACACTGGCAAACCTGTTGAAAACTCTTCATTATTGCCATATTTTGTTTTTTCATAATGATCCAAATATTGAATTTCTCCGATTGTTTCAAATAATATACGTGCCTTTGGACTTAAGTGTGCGTTTTCAAAAGGCTCTTTATCTAAGAAATCTGACATCGCGGTTCTTAATGACCCACCGCCAACACCTGGAACTTGTCCGCCCATAGACGAATGACTAATCAATGCTTTAACTGGGTTCGGCAAATTATTAATCACGTCAACCGGCTCGGCCTTATAAAAACCATTTGGATTAGTTGGACTATAATAGTCTACGCTCTTTTGACTTGAACCTTCTGGTAATTGAACGCCTGCACGATTTCCGTCGCTTACAACTCCATTAGAAATCAAATCCCAAAAAATATTAAACGCTTTTCGATTTTCTCCCGTTTGTGCGTTAGAACCTTTTGTATAATCTTCATTTGGTGTAGAGCTAAAATCCGAAACAGGAATATCACCAGGGTCAACAAAATCTGTTTGGGGTGACGGGCTTGGGACCGCAGTAAGATTATAATTGTATGAAAGAAAATCTGCCACTTTTTCTTGCAAAGAATCTGTAGAAAGAAACGAAGTGGCGCGTGTCCACGCAGTTATTGAGGACGCCATTGAGTTCATAAATGTGCGACTATCAAAATGTGGCATATGAAGTTCGTTATGACCAACTAGAGGTAATGACGTACCTTCTGAATAAACAACGGCTGGCGTCAAATATGAAAAATCAGTCACTTGTAATCGATCATCGGGAGTTATGTTTGCAAACCCACTCATATCAAGATGGGCATTTTCGCTGGTAAATATTTTTAATAATTCTTTTCGAATAATGTGTTTAAAGGTTGTATCTCCAATCATACGAATTCCTGAAGATTCTGGAATGCGAGGGAAACCCGTATAATCTGCGCCCAAAAAATCAAATCCCGTGTCGGTCGGCATATTTCCATCATAATAATCTGAAAAAGTATGATCAATTTTAAAAATCTTAGCGCTTGGTTTGCCACCACTTTCAACATCTATTTGAAAAGTCGTGGAAGATTGGCCAGTTGCGTTTACACTATCTTCAACTTTTGGAAATTTGGACGGTTTTTCTTTCTGAATTCCAATCGCCCGGTCCATAAAAGATAATAAATTTTCATAAAGATTTATAAGAACCATACAACCTTGAGGATTTCCTGAAGTGGGGCTAATAAATTCATTCAACATTTTTACCCACCCTTTGCCTTGTTTGACTGACACAGGCGTAAACATTTTTAACACATCAATATATTGTTCTGCGGCCTGATATGGCGGATTATTTCCATTCTCACTTATTGCAAAAGCTTGCGTAAATCGATTAGTGGTTGGATTAAAATATGCTTCTTGGGGTGAACCAGTGGCAAACTTATTTCCTGTTTGCGTACCTGCATTATAATATTTTTTGAGGCCTCCTAACTCCAACATCAATTCAGATCTCTTTTCAATTAAAAGATCAACAATATTATCTTGTATTTCTAACTCAACCATATATTGGTAATAGCCGTCAGTTTGTTCTGAGATGCGTCCGTCTGTACCACTGTAATATAAAATGCCCCCCCCCGTCTTGTCTTCAATGCCACTCAATTGACGAATTGACGAAGCTCCGTCCATCGACGCGCCTCCTGAACCTTGAAAAGTATATTCGTTCCCATTCCAAGTCTCGCCCGCATTTATTATCAACTCTTCAGATGGGTCATAAGATACCTTTTTTGATTCTCCCGTTAATGTTACTGTTCTGCTTATTCCTAATGTTTTGCCCAAATTAGCAGTTGCAGTAAATAATGGAGGTAATGAGCGCTGATTTCTCAACAAACCATTATCAAACTTTTTCAACTTAGGGGTTGGCTCAAACTTGTGATCTCCCGGAAAATAATATGGACTTGTCCCAACTTCTGAACTTCCTACAACACGCTTTCTATATATTTTCATCGAAAGAATACGAACCCTTAACAACGCTTCTTTTAGCCACCAAGGATTAGTGGTTGATTCTGCTACAAAAAGTTTTGAATAGGGAGTATTTTCTCTCACCAATTTCCTCAAGTCAAGTCCAAAGAAAAATCTGCAATTATTGTCTTGATCTCGTGATAGATGAATATCAGTAAAATAAGAAAATTTTGTATCCTTTATAATATTTCTTCGATTGTTATTAACTGCGCGTAAGAGATCATTCTCCAACATACTAAAATTAAGCTCTAATTTATCAAGTCTTTCCTTAATTCTAAAATCTTGAATTTTTGAATTTGTAACAGTTTGTCTAAAAAGATAAGGTTGTTCACCTCTTGTTGCGTTTGGGTCGTGTGATTCACCACCCATATATCCTGTATATCCCCCCATTGTACCGTAGTGATAGGGTCCAGTCCACAATTTATCAGTTTTAGTTAAACCTGCATCAGTTTTTTCACCTTCAAAAAAAACAAAACCATCCAAGACTAATTCACTATTTCTAAAAACTAAATCTGAATTCATTTTTCCAACTAGGGGAAAATCATATTCATCATCATTAAGAATTGAATTAGAATCAAACTGCCAGGATTCGGCTAAACTCTCTATATCAAAACTAGCCCACACAAAATAAGCTAAACTTTCAGGATTGGGTGGCAACTGAAAAGGAGGCGACCATTCTGATTCATTCGTATTTATTGTAAGACCCATACTTTTAATGGCATTCCCATTTCCATCAAATTCTGTTAATTGATTTGCTATTGGTTTGCCGTTATCAAAATTAGAAAGTGAAAATGACCACGCTGATGCCCCAGGACCAACATCAATAGAGCCCTCTACTCCATGTCTTGAGCCAGCCGCCATAGCCCTCGACCAAGTTTGTGTGGCTTCTGGTGTTGTGGTTTGGATAACATGAATCCTTATATAATTTTTTAAAGTGAGATTAGTAGGACCCAAAGTTCCAACAGAAAACCATTGAGATATATTTCCGGCACCCAACACATCCTTAACTGTAAGGACTAATTCGACTGTAAGATTTTCATTACCGGCTGTTTTCTTGCCTTCACCCTCATAATCAATATGAGGATTTATTTCATTGCGAGTAACACCGGCTTGATTTGAGAGAGTAATCTTACTAATATAAACAGTGGGCAAAAATTGTCCAACTGTTTGTTCTGGATTTATTACATAATTCGGCATTAGCAGTCCTTCAGATCATCTTCGCTTATATCTGTACTATAAATATTACGTGCATCAATTTCTGCTTTCTTATCGGCCTCATCACAATCCAAAAAGCGTGTTGAATAAATGCCCAGAGTCCGATCTGTCGCATGTTTGCATAAAATGTCCTTATCAATCTCATTGTCTATATCAATTTCAAGAAAATATTCCACATAACGAGAATCAAGATCGAAATCTCCCATTCCAGCTATATCAATCTCGTCCAAATAAGATTCTTTATCTAATAATATACCATCCTTAATTTTTGGAGGATACTTAACAAAATAGAGAGGAGTCATGACTTCGCGAGTTCCGCCTTTGCCATTGCAAACCTTTTCTTCTTCAATTTCATAAACTTCGATTTCGTAACCCTCTTTTTCAAATTCTATATTTTCTTCCCCAAAATCTAATAATATACCCTCTTTGTCTGCAAAAACATCAATGTATTCATTACCATAAACATCTGAATCTTTATCTTCAATAATTTCACCAGCAACTTCTTTTTTAATGGCTGTTTGATATAAAACATTTTCAACCGTAATTTGCGGAACGTGAATTGCACTTCCAGTTTCTTCTTTTGTCCAAGACGTTGTTTGAGCTGAACTGCTAATAGACCCTATTAAAAGATTAACATTCCAAGATGGGGCATATGTGGAATTAAGATCGGAGGTCCCAATCATACTTTGAAGAGCATATTGTTTATCTGTTATGGTTTCTGGAGGTCTTAAATCTAAATCTTCAAAATATCTTTTTTCCCATTCATATTCTGAACGAATTAATTTATTTGCTTTCCTTACTTGAGATTCTACACCTCGGAAATTATATTGACCTTCCAATTGTGGAGTGTCTGTTTTTATGCGTTTTTGTATGTCTTTTTGATCCTGTGGTCCATAGGCATAGTTGGAGTCATATAGGATGCCATCGTCGTAAAAAGCGTAATAAACTGGCTTAAATTTGCCATTGGAAAGCAAATATTTGCCATATGGTGTTAACTGAACATCGATTACCTGCTCTTGTTTGTTAAAAAATTTCATTAGCTAGTTCCTCCACCAGTATAACCCGGACCTCTTGCTATAGTCGCTGCCGTGGTTTGGCGTGCTGTTTGTCCTTGTCCTGCCGCAGGTTCAACTTCTTCAGCGGCTGTGGCTGGTCTCTTTTCGGTGGGTGCAGCCTCTTGTAGTGGTCCCGCTATTTGTGGTTCCCCAGCGTAACTTCCAATTGTTTCTACTTGCGCGAGTTCCACTAAAGAAAAATGGTCATAAGGCCAATTATAACTATATTCTAATCCCACTGGATTAATATAATTTGACTCTTTAAGCATTGATTGTATGCCGAAACCTCTCGTCTCAGTCTGCGGTGTCGTTGCCCAATAATTTATGTGTGCCTTTTTCTTTACCTTAAACACCATCCATCTTATATCTTCAGATGGTGGAAGTTTTTTGCCACCAAAAAATTCATTTATTCCTGTTGAGTGTGAAAAACTTGATTCATCTAATTCCGCTGTTGTTGAAATTTTTGGCATTAATCCTTGCCATATATCAACCAAATCTTGTCTATCAAGTTCATGTTCAAACTCTATCATATACATTGCAAATGGTTCAATTGTGATATTTTTCATAAAATCTAATTCAGGTGGAAGAATGTATTTATCCATTAATCCTCGCAATTTGCTAATAGAGGTATTTTTTTTGGGATTTTGAAAATTTCTTCTAGCTGCTGGTTTATGCACCCCAAGCGAGAAAAACCACTTACCCATAATTTGTTTCGACGTAGTTCTGGCCAAGTCTGAATTGCGCCCAAACTGTTTGGTGCTAAACGGTATTGCCACAACTGCTTCAGAAATTGTTTTTGTGTCCGCAATTTGTCCGATTTGTCGTGTTAAACTAGTTTCATCAATCGGCAATCGCGATGGCCCCCCTTCGAAAATCGAAGAGTCAATAGTTGCACCGGCCGCTGTAGTTGGTGCTTTTTGGAACCATTGTGTCATGTCTTCTACATCTTGTCGATTTAGAAATTCATTTGGTACTCGTTCAATTCCAAAAAAGATTCCCTTATTGTTTATAGGAACTTCGCCGTAGCCGCTCCACATTCCACGTCCATATCCTTGTTCTGGTGTTTGTGAAGATGAAAAATCTAAAACAGGAGTTTCCATGTGAGGTGAGATAACCCACCGATTTAAAGCTTGATCTGATGGATTTTCAACCTTTAAACCTTTGAGTTCCAAAGAAGCTGTAACATCCATCATTTGTTGAAATGCTGGAGAAGTTATATAGTTGGCCTTAACCATACCATATCTTGTCCAAGCTTCAGCTCGCGGGTCGTTGGCCCCCTTAAAACTCATAGTCATATTATTAAATATCCTTCTAAGATTGGGACCATTCCCAGCACCAGGATTTTGTTCATCTTCAACAGAGCCTGTATATATTAATCTTACTCGTGCTTTTCCGTAGAAATACGGGGGAGTTACAGGAGCAAAGGCTGGATCACCATCTCTAAATGCTTTAGCGCCCGAATACCATGCATTGTTAGTTGGCGATGCATTTGTCTGAAAGGCATACCATTTCGGACCAAAATATTTTCCGTTGTATGAGCCAGTTACTCCAGCACCACCCGCACCCCACACTGTACCATAATCCCCCACTAAACTTGCCGACACATAACCATTATAATAATCTTGAATCATGATTAATTCATTATTTGGAGCAGTATTTGTTTTTTCAATATAAACATCCATTACATAAACTTTACCTGCCAAAATTTTAACACTTCCTTGTGGCAATGATTCAATATATTGAAGGCTTTGATTTTTTAAGAAAAAATTTGGAATCTCGGCCAAATAATTATGCATTGCACTTCTATACAGATTAGTAACAGATTTTGGGGGTGGCCCAGAAGATGAAAATGTTGCAAACGGTATTCTACCGGGTTCCGACCCAATCAGTGCGGAATGATTTATATTATAATATGAAGGTGCATTAAATATTAATCTGTGTGAATCTTTTTCTGCTTGCCCTTCGGCAGCAGGCTTCCATGCTGGTGTATAATCTAGAGGATCCAATAAAGACTTAAAAGGAAACCGAGTGGTTGCTGTGCCTGTAATTTGCTGGTATCCCCACTCTCCATAGCCAATAGTATTTAATCCAATACTACCTGTAAAAACCGGCCAATCAACAGCAACCCCAGATTTAATTGTATTGTATAAAATTCCCGGCGCGAACCACGGCTGCAATAACGTTTGCAAAGCTAATTGTTGAGAGCCAGATTGAACCCTGGGATCAGCATTTGTTGGCACACCAGCCGACCACGTTAAAGCTCCACCAGTAACATATTGACCTAAAGCGCCGGAAAATAAACTAACCAATTGAGTTGATCGGTCAGATGGATAAAAACCCTTATATGGCAATAATTTTTTAACAGCGGTGCATTTTAAGGTAATTTGTTCTAGTTTATTGTTTTCTGCAAATGTTCCAAAATATTTTTGGAAATCTGAAAATGAATATTCTTTAAAAAAGTTTCTATCAAAATTTCGTATGTTTGTGTTTGATGGAGTTGCATCACCAACATCGGCACTTTGTGTGATATTGCCACCATTTAATAATAAAAACTTATCATTTTTTGCAAAAAAACTATCTTTTGTTTCTGTATAATATTCCATATTATCCGAAATTCGAAATTCTGGTAAAACTGTCCACGCTTTTGAAAGTCCTCGAATATCTTCAGCATAATCTTCATAAGAATCAAACCACGGATTTTTTCCAGAATCTCTCGCAGCTGTCCATTTCATTCCCTTACAAAATTCAGCAGAGGCTGTCTGTGGAGCATCTCCCGCGATATAGCCATATATATCACTACAAGCTGCTGCATTACAATATAATTCATATCCATAATATGGAAGCCAATAATAAAAAGCTGATGCGGACGGTTTGATATAAAAGTTATGACTCCATGCATTTTCTAATATTGATCCTGTTACTCCCCCACACAAACCGCCAAGTTTATAAATATTGATTGAATTAAGTTCGCCCGTATCTTGACCATTATTGTTCGCATAATTGGAAGAAGCAGACAAAGTGCCAACATCCAATCCAACTGCTGGGTCTGGTGAGCCACTCGGCGGATACCATACTAATGGTTCCTCCCCAAAACACCATACGCTTCTTGCTTGACCATCTTGATTTCCGCAAGAATTGGAAATTGTAGTTTGAAAACGAGCATACGCTTTTGCTGGGGCAATCGCGGCAGCTGGTCCGAGATCCGGAGCAACATACCTGTTTCGATTATAATCTGCATTTCTCCACAGTGTTCGCCTCTGATCCGGGTTGCGATCAATTCCATTGCTTCCCAAAGATAATGAAGCTGTTGGAGGAAACGCAGAATTTACTGAGGCAGTTTCTGCATATTTTGTTCTTCCGCGAGTTTCTGCAAGTCCTGTGTTGGCTCCGCGTGGATAAATAACTTCTGGATATATTAAGTTTTGGAATGCTGCC
>Ga0098061_1000375_pt1 | contig 21027 bp, 21 predicted proteins | sample 22_taG_FD_92579 | JGI IMG/M metagenome (GOLD analysis project Ga0098061, IMG submission 92579) | Marine viral communities from the Subarctic Pacific Ocean - 22_ETSP_OMZ_AT15343 metaG | ecosystem: Environmental > Aquatic > Marine > Oceanic | place: Subarctic Pacific Ocean | collected 2015-01-20
AATTGCGGAAGATTATGATGTTACGGTTTCTTATGATGCGAAGCCGGTAGAAGGAGACTGGAATGGCAGTGGTTGCCATACCAATTTCTCTACGAAACAGATGAGAGAATCATATGATGCGTGCAAGGAAGCCGCGAAAGCACTGGGACGTGATCCCGCAAAACATATTATGAATTATGGCGTAGGAATATCCCAGCGCCTAACGGGGTTACACGAAACCTGTAGTTATAGGGAATACCGCTGGGGAGTGTCCGACCGAGGCGCCTCTGTTAGGGTTCCTTGGCAAGTAGCCAAGAATAAGAAAGGTTATATTGAGGATCGTAGGCCAAACGCGAATTGCGATCCTTATGTTGTAACGAGATTAATTGTGAACACTGTGTGTTCCAAATGAGGAATAAATGAAAAAAAAGAAGATACTGGTATTATCCGACCACCCCCTTTCGCCTTCGGGGGTTGGCACACAAACAAAATATTTTATTGAGTCACTTTTAAAGACTGGCCGTTATAAATTTATTTGTTTGGGGGGTGCAATAAAACACGAAAACTATCAGCCCCAGCGAGTAGAGCCATGGACTGACGATTGGATAATTTTTCCTATCGATAATTACGGCAATCATGATATTATTCGCTCAATTTTACAAAAAGAAAAGCCAGATGTATTGTGGTTTATGACAGACCCGAGATTTTATGGTTGGCTTTGGGAAATTGAAAACGAGATTAGAGTGAACATTCCGATGGTATATTATCACGTATGGGACAACAAACCCGCACCTCATTTTAATGGAAGATTTTATCGTTCAACGGATGAAATCGTGTGTATATCTAAAGTGACACATGATATAGTAAAAGAAGTTGTTCCGGATGTATCTTCTTGTTATTTGCCGCATGCCGTTAATTCAAATATTTTTTATAAGTATAAGACAGACGAAGAAGAACAAAAGATTAAAATTTTAAGAAATCGAGTTGCCGTTGAGAGTAGCAACCATCACAAAAACCCAAATAAGAAGATCTTTTTTTGGAACAATAGAAATGCGCGCCGAAAGCAAAGTGGTACGATACTTTGGTGGTTTAAGGAGTTTTTAGATGAAGTGGGCCACGATCAGGCAACGTTATTGATGCATACGGATCCGCGCGACCCCCATGGGCAAGATTTGCCTCATCTTATTAATCATTTGGGCGCCGACGACGGCCAGATATTAATATCTTCAAACAAGGTGTCTTCGGAAGAATTGGCCCAGATGTACAACACGGCCGATTATACAATTAATATTTCTGATGCCGAAGGATTTGGTTTGTCGACTCTGGAATCGTTATCTTGTGGAACACCAATTATTGTTAGTATGACCGGCGGTCTTCAGGAACAAGTAACAGATGGAAAAAATTGGTTCGGATATGGCATTGAACCTTCATCGAAGGCAGTTATTGGATCGCTTGATGTGCCTTACATTTATGAAGATCGAATTTCTCAGAAAGATTTTAATAAAACGTTAAAATCTGCCATGAATGTTACTTCAAAAAAATATAAGAAAATGTCTATTCAAGGCAGGCAACATGTTAAAGATAACTATAATTTTGATAATTTTGAAAAACAATGGGTTAAAACAATGGATGAAATAGTTGAAAAACACGGGTCTTGGGAAACACGCAGCGGTTATGAACGCTGGCACTTACTAGAGGTGGCATAATGCGCAAAAAGATTTTTTTAAGGGCGCCCCTCCTAACCCGTTCAGGATATGGCGAGCAATCAAGATTTGCTTTGAGGGCCCTTCGTTCAAGAAAAGATTTATTTGATATATATATACAACCTTTGCAGTGGGGACACACTTCCTGGTTAAATATTGAAAGTACCGAACGCGAATGGATTGATCAAACAATTGAAAAGACAATAGGATACGCACAACAGGGTGGCCAATTTGATATATCATTACAGGTGACAATTCCAAACGAATGGGAAAGAATAGCACCAGTTAACATTGGTTATACGGCAGGTATCGAAACAAATAGGGTGGCACCCCAGTGGATTCAAAAAGGCAACGAAATGGACAAAATTATTGTTGTTTCGAATCACGCAAAACAGGTTTATGAAAATTCTAATTATTCGTGGGTAAACGAAGAAACACAACAAGAGCACCCACTGACACTTAATAATCCTGCTAAAGTTGTTAACTATCCAGTTAAAAATTATGAAAACTTGCCCGAACTTGATATTAAACTAGACTATGATTTTAATTTTCTTGTAATTGCTCAATTTGGTCCTCGCAAAAACTTACTAAATACTATAAAATGGTTTATAGAGGAGTTCAAAGATGAAGATGTTGGATTGGTCGTTAAAACCAATTTGGCAAAAAACTGCTTGATGGATCGAGAAAAAGTTTTTGAGGATCTGAGAGGATTCATTTCGCAGTTTGGAGAGCATCGATGTAAAATTTATTTGTTACATGGAGATATGACAGATGAAGAAATACATTCTTTATACGTACATCCACAAATTAAATCTTTTGTTGCGTTGCCGCATGGAGAAGGATTTGGTCTTCCAATTTATGAAGCTGCCTATAGCGGACTTCCTGTGATTTCTACGGGCTGGTCTGGCCAATTGGACTTTCTAGTTGATGAGGAAGACCAAGAACATTTTTATAATGTATCTTATGATATTTTGCCCGTCCAGGGCGAAGTGGTGTGGGATGGTGTTCTCATAAAAGAATCTATGTGGGCATATGCCAGAGAACAGTCTGCGAAAGAAAAGATGCGCGAATGTTATGAAGATATTACTTCAAAAAAAGAAGGGAGTTTTGCCTCGTTGTCGCATGAATATGCACAAGAACTTCACGAAAGGTTTAGCGAAGAAAAGATGTATAAAAAGTTTATTGATGCTATAGGGGTTGATGAAGAGGAATTTAATGTTGAGGCATGGCTAGATGGTTTAAATGTGCAGGAAATTGAGTGAAATTTGTTTTAATAGCAGATTTCTTTGTTGAACACATTCTTGGCGGTGGCGAGCTTAATAACGAAGAGTTAGTTGAAATATTAAAATCAAATGGTTCCGAGGTTACTAAAACGCAAAGCCATTTGGTGGATGAATCGTTTATTGAAGAGAATAGAGAACATAATTTTATTATCGCCAATTTCATAAATCTAAGCGAATCTTGCAAGAATCTTCTACAAGATAAAAATTACGTTATTTATGAACACGATCACAAGTATTTGAGAACTAGAAATCCTGCCGATTATGACAAGTTTATTGCACCAAAAGAAGAGATTGTTAATTATCAATTTTATAAGAATGCAAAAGCCGTTTTGTGTCAATCAAGATTTCATAAAAACATAGTTGAAAAAAACTTGGAATTAAACAACATTGTTAATCTTGCTGGTAATTTATGGACTCACGAAACTTTGGAATTTCTCAGACAAATATCGAAAGTACCGAAGACAGATAAAGTATCTATAATGTCTTCTCCCATTCCACATAAAAATACTTCTACTGCTATTGAATACTGCGATGCAAAGAATAGAGAATATGAACTTATTCCCCAATTGCCTTATAAACAATTTTTACAAAGATTGGGCGCCAATCATAAGTTGGCATTTTTTCCTGGTACTCCAGAAACTTTATCGAGAATAGTGGTCGAGGCGAGAATGATGAATATGGGTACAATAACAAATAATATAGTTGGCGCCACTCACGAAGATTGGTTTAAATTAAAGGGAGAACCACTTATTGATTTAATGGAATCTAAGCGCACCGAAATACCACAAAAGATTATTGGAATTTTTAATGAAGATATTATTAACCCTCAATAAAACATATAGAGGAATGCCAGATACTGGTTACTGGTACACATATTTACCTTTAAAACAATTGGGGCATGAAGTTTATTGGTACGACACCGTCGATCCGGATGAAAAAGATTACAATAAAATTGTTGAAACGTTTAAGCCAGATTTGATTTTTTGTTGTATGACGGGCAATCCTGATATTACGCCATATGAGCCATGGCAATCTATCAAAAAAGAAACAGATAGTGGCCGCATCAAGACATTTAACTGGTTTTGTGACGACACTTGGAGGTTTGAAGGCGGATCAGATCAGGTATGCAAGCTTTTTAGCGTATGCTCAACGCCAGAACCAACATATATACAAAAATATAAAGAAATTGGTTATTCAAACATCATATTAGGAAACTGGCATGCCAATTCAGAATTTTATCCTGTACGACCATTTGCAGAAAAAGATATCGAAATTTCATTTATTGGCGCCCCGAATCCAGCACGAAATATGTTTTTTGATTCTATTGGCGTGCCGGTTCAAAGAATATTTGGCATTAGTCAAGAAGAGGTGTTTGAGGCGCATGCAAGAACAAAAATTGGCATCAATTTAAGTTTTAATGACAACGATCCGCAAAGAAAAACTCAGATGAAGCAACGCATATTTGAGGTACCCGCCGGCGCAGGTTTATTGTTTACCGAATATCATGCCGGCATAGAAGAGTTTTTTGAAATTGATAAAGAGGTTGTTACTTTTAAAACTTTTGGTGAGTTTTCCGAAAAAGCTAACTTTCTGTTAAAAAACCCAAAGGTTGTTGAAAGAATAGCTAAAGCTGGACACCAAAGATTTTTAACAGAACACGATTCAAAAATTAGATTAGCAAACATTTTAGAACAAATAAGGAGCATATAAAGTGAAAGCCTATATACCAAATTATCCAAGCCACGCAGGACATTGGATATATAAAGGTTATCAATTGGCGTGGGCAAAATTGGGATATGATATGACAACAATTCCCTCCGACCAAACAATTGCCATGGCAGTGGGAGCACCATGCCCCAACACCAATGAGCAACTTAAAGAAGATTATATCATAATGACAATTGACGCACTAGTAAACGAGCAAGTATTAGAAGCAATTGATAAAAGCCACAAAACATTTGTTTTTGCCCAGCCAAACACATTTCCGCAACCTTGGGGATCCCATCCAAATTTTCAATGTTTGGTTTCAGACAAAGTAATAAATTCTTTAAACCAAATGGACAACGTGTATTTGTGGACTTTTGGCGACGGCAACTCACACCACACCAAATGGAAAAAGGCTCACACAATTCCTTTGGCATTTGATTCTCTTTCGTATAAGCCGATCAAAGATGAAAATTATAGCAAATATGATATTTGTTTTGTCGGCGGGTGGGCAAACAACGGCTTTAATGAAAAAAGACCAATAATGATTAAATATTTTTCTGAGTTTATGAAGAGTGGTTTAAATTGTGGTTTTTTTATTAATAAAAATATAAGCCAAGAACAAGAAAATGCATTACTTTATAATAGCAAGATATCTCTGAATATTCATGATGCATATCAAAGAATATTGGGTTACGATACAAATGAAAGAACCTTTAAATCTTTGGGATTAAATGGGGTTCTATTGTCTGACAAAGTTGACCAATTGGAGCGTATTTTTCCCGATGTAAAGACTGTGATGGAGCCATCTGAAATGGTAAGAATTACGAAAGAATATTTGTCATTGCCCGAAAAAGAACTAAACGATATAAAAGAGGAAAATAGGCAAAACATTTTAGACAATCATTGTTATACTCACAGAGTAGAGCAGCTTTTATCTTTATGAAGGGGAGCATGATTATCTATATTGATATTGACGAGACGATTTGTATATCCCCCGAAGATAGGAACTATACTAAGTCTTCACCGCTAAAGCAGAACATAGAGAAGGCCAATAGGTTGTATGACGAGGGAAACACAATTGTTTATTGGACCGCAAGGGGAACGGGCTCCGGCATAGATTGGTCTGAAATTACAAAGCAGCAATTTGATGAATGGGGCGTCAAATACCACGATCTTAAATTCGGAAAGCCAATTTATGATCTATTCATTGACGATAAAAATATGAACACAGAAGATTGGCAATGAAAATATCAATCGTTATTCCATGTTATAATTCTATTGATTATCTGGAACAATGTGTGGAATCTGCCTTAAATCAAGATTATGAGAATTATGATATTCACATTTATGACAATGGAAGCACCGATGGTACCCTTGACCGCATTCGAGAACTTGATAAAGAGAATGATCTAATAACAGTACACGAGGTACCAAATATATACAAAAATTCATATCGAGAAGCAGTTGATCACGCATTCCAGAATCTGAAAACAGATTATATAACTTTTCTTTCGACAGATGATTATATAGATCCTCAATATATATCAAAATGTATGAAAATTGTTTCTCACAATCCAGATAAAATTAAGTGTATTCAAAGTGGAATAATTGGTGTTCAAAATGGGGTTACCGTTAATAAGCAAACTCATTTCTATAAAGATATAGAAGATTTTAAAAGGCAGTGTATGGAGAGAAGTCCAGTAAACACTCCCACTGTTATATATCACAAAGATCTATATTCTTTGATGAACTGGACTCCATATGGCGGACAGGCCCACGAACATAATGAGATAAAAGAGGCCGGCGCCGGCGACTATGATATATTTTGTGGGTTTGCCGACAACGGCGTTTTTATATATCCGGTAAATACTTGTCTTGGGTATTATTATCGTTGGCACCCGAAACAGTGTACTTGGGATGTACACGAGCAAAAGAAGACTATTGATTATGACAAAATTATTCGAGATTATTGGAAAAATAAGTGGACACTTTGATGTTGCCGTGTTATATTGTTAGAGAGGAAAAAAAATGAAACAACTTTTCGTGCTTGAGATGGCAAATAACCACATGGGAGATTTATCACATGGTCTACGATTGATTCGTGAATTTGCCAAAGTAAAAGAACCATATAATGAATTTGATTTTGCGATCAAGTTCCAGTTTAGAAATATTGATACTTTTATTCATCCAGATTATAAAGATAGGATGGACCTAAAGTACGTCAAGAGATTTTCTGAAACGCGTCTAACAAGTGAACAATTTTTGACATTGAAATCTGAGGCCGAGAAACTTGGTTTTATAGCAATGTGTACTGGGTTTGATGAGGATTCCGTATCTTTAATTGAGAAAATGAACTTTTCTATTATTAAAATTGCAAGTTGTTCTTTTACCGATTGGCCGCTGCTTAATCGTATTGCCGAAACCGATATGCCGATTATAGCTTCAACCGCCGGCGCCACCTTAGAAGAAATTGATAATGTGGTTGCCTTTTTTACCAATCGAAATAAAGATTTAACAATTATGCATTGTGTTGGCGAATATCCCACCGAGACAACCAATTTACAGATTAATCAAATTGGTCTTTTGCGGAAAAGATTTCCCAATATCAAAATTGGTTATTCAACCCACGAAGACCCAAACGATCCAAATATTATTCCCTTGGCAATTGCAAAGGGCGCCCAGGTTTTTGAAAAGCATGTGGCAGTTGAAACAGACGAGTATACTAAGAATGTATATTCTGCCACGCCAGAACAAGTTCAAAGGTGGCTCAAATCAGCCCGAACCGCCTTCCAGGTATGTGGCGATTCAGAGTCGCGACCCCCAGCTTCACAGAAGGAATTATCAGATTTAAGAAGATTTAAGCGTGGGGTATTTGCGAATAGAGAAATTACAAAAGGTGAAATTGTTAGCAGGGAAGATGTTTTTTATGCCTTCCCCTGCCAAGATGGTCAGGTGTTGGCCAATGATATGTCCAAGTATACGCAGTTTGTAGCCAAAAGAGATTTTAGTGTTAACGAAGCGGTTCAGCTATCTGACACTGTAAAGAACAATCTAAGAGAAAAATTATACGATATCGTACAGAACGTAAGATCGTTGCTGGAAGATGCAAATGTTGTTGTGCCGGCAAAGGCAAACTTGGAAATTTCACATCATTATGGTATTGATAGTTTCTACGAAACTGGCATTAGTATGATTACGGTTGTGAATCGAGAATATTGTAAGAAGCTTATTATTGTTTTGCCCGAACAATCACACCCAGAACAATACCACAAGAAGAAGGAGGAGACATTTGTTGTCTTATATGGGGATGTAAATCTGTATCTAGATGGCACATCTACAATTCTTCAAAAGGGTGATGTGATCACAATTGAACCAGGGGTCAGACACAAATTTGAAACAAAAAATGGCTGTGTAATTGAAGAAGTTTCATCAACCCATTATCTAGATGATTCTTATTACGTGGATCCCACCATTAACCAAAATAAAAATAGAAAAACATTTATACCACACTGGTCAGCATAAGGAGTAATTTATGGCACAGCCGGATAAATCAAAAAAAGTTGTTAGTCAAACAGGGTACGATAATTCCAACGTTGCACCCTTTACTGATAATTATAGAGAATTATATAGAGAAACGTTAGAAGAGAATGGAATTTTGAGAGAGCGTATTGAAAGATATGCCCTTGTTATAGAAGAGCTATATCAAACCATTAAAGAGGAAAGCGAAGATAGTGAGTAAAGAAACCACAACAGAAAGCGGACTAAAGATGCTTGAGATAACTTCAGGTACTGGTGAAAAGCCAAATACCGGCCAAAATGTGTCAATTCACTATGAACTCTACATTGGCACACGCGCCACGTCGTCAGATTTTGATTATGATACGGGAGAATATGTTGGCATGATTCATGACAGCACATACGAGGATAAGCCCTTTAACGGCCCAATTGATATTGTGATAGGGAAGAAGACCCCAAAAGATGATACATATACCGCTGGTGATTCAATCAAGGGAATAGATGAAGCACTTTTGAATATGCAAGTTGGAGGCAAAAGAAAGCTAATAATACCGTCAGAATTAGCTTATGGCTCGGAGGGCGCCTCTAGTTTTCACACTTTCCATGGCTACAGAATGCCGCCAAATTGTGATTTGAACATTACCGTAGAACTAGTAGAAATAAAATAATTTGGTGAAAAGTGATAAGAGTATCTGATTACGTTGTTTCATTTTTGGAATCGCACGCCGTTAGTGATGTTTTCATGTTGTCTGGTGGCTTTTGTTTGCCGCTTGTTGACGCTATTGGAAAAAGTAATATAAATCATATTTGTAATTTGCACGAGCAGGCCGCGGCCGTTGCTGCCGAAGCTTATGCGCAATATAAGAATTTACCGGGCGTTTGCTTGGTTACTGCTGGACCCGGCGGCACCAACACGGTCACCGGTGTTGCTTCTGCTTGGTTGGATTCCATCCCGATGATTTTTTTGTCTGGACAGGTTCAGATCAGAGATCTGAAAAGAGATAGGGGTGTACGCCAAATAGGTTTTCAAGAAATTGACATGGTGAGTATAGTTGAATCAATTACAAAATATGCTGTAACTTTAACCGACCCAAGAGATATTAAATATATAATGGAAAGAGCGTGGCATGAGGCGACTAGTGGTCGCCAGGGCCCCGTATGGATTGAAATTCCCCTAGATATTCAATCTGCGATGATCGATGTTGATTCTTTAAAAGGATATCCAATTCCATATAAACGAGAAAAAAATAAGTACCTAGGAAAATTGGTTGGTGAATTCTATAAAATGATTTCCGTCTCCAAAAGACCGATTATGTTGGCAGGAAATGGAATAAGATCTGCGGCAGCGGAAGAAAGGTTTCTGCATTTGGCAAAACTTTTAAAAATTCCCGTCATGACAACTTGGAAAGCAATTGATTTTATGGACGAAGATGATCCTTTGTTTGTTGGTCGACCAGGACTCGTTGGCCAGCGGGGAGCTAACTTTTCTCAACAGACTGCTGATTTGTTTATTTCAATTGGTGCAAGATTAGATTATGGCCAAACGGCGTTTAATCATGCAAATTTTGCCAGAAGAGCAAAGAAAATTATAGTTGACATTGATCAATTCGAGATTGCAAAAATGGATTTTGATATTGATTGCTCAATTAATTTTGACGCCCTCGATTTTATTAATGAGGCAATTGCACAATACCCTGAAGTAAAAGATTTTTCCGGCTGGCTTGAGCAATGTAAGGAATGGCAAGGAAGATATCCAGTTGTACAGCCAGAATATTGGAAGCAGGAATCACATGTTGATAACTACGTCTTCGTTGATGTTCTTTCTGATTTAATGCGCCCCTCTGATTTGTTGATTCCTGGGAGTTCTGGAGCGTGTAGCGAAGTAACAATGCAGGCGTTTAGAACAAAGAAGGGCATGCGCATTTTTAATAGCGAAGGTCTGGGCTCAATGGGATTTGGCATAGCAGCGGCAATTGGAGGATGCATCGCCGCGTCCAAACGACACACAATTTGTGTTGATGGAGATGGCGGTTTTGTAATGAACATACAGGAATTAGAAACAGTCAGAAGATTGCAATTGCCAATTAAGTTTTTTGTATTAAATAATGGCGGCTATGTTTCTATTAGGAACTCACAAAAGAAGCATTTTGATCTAGAGTTGGCCAGCAGTGAAGAGGGGGGCGTAACATTACCAAGTTTTGAAAAGATATCCAAATCGTATGATATAAATTATTGCAAGATTGAAAATCAAAAAAATATACACAAAGAGATTCAGGCAGTTTTGGCTGCCGATGGGCCCGTTATTTGTGAAATCATGATGCTGCATACTCACACAACTTCGCCCAAAAACGGAACCTTTAAGAAGGAAGATGGGACCTTTGAATCACTTCCAATGGAAGATTTATTGCCTCGATTGCCTCGCGAGGAATTCGAAAGAAATATGGCGGTTGCGAGTGAATAAGGTTTTGTTTACGGGAGGCAAGAGCTTTATAGCGAGGAGTGCCGTCGAGCAATTAAATGAAATTTACGACATTACTTGTTTGGGACGACGAGAATTAGATTTACTTGATACAAAGAAGGTTTTTCAATATATAAAAAATAATCAATTTGATGCCGTAATTCATACAGCAACTTACGACGCCGCCCCGGAATTTTCTATAAGAGATCCCAAGTTGGTTCTTGAAAATAATTTAAAGATGTTTTTTAACGTAGCCCGATGCAAAGATTACTTTGGGAAAATGATTTATCTTGGCACAGGCGCCGAATTTGGAAGAGAAAATTGGATACCCAAAATGAGTGAAGAATATTACGATGAACATGTTCCCACCGATCAATATGGATTATCTAAATATGTAATGACACAGCACACATTGACTTCTAAGAATGTTTTTAATTTGAGACTTTTTGGTTTATTTGGAAAATATGACGATTGGAGATATCGCTTTATTCCAAATGCCTGTTGTAAAGCAGCCTTGGACCTTCCTTTGGTTATTAAACAAAATGCTCGCTTCGATTATCTTTATATTGATGACTTAATTAAGGTTGTCGAATGGTTCATCACAAACGAACCCAAGTACAAAGATTATAATGTTTGTAGTGGTCGCGTATATGATTACATAACACTCGCAAATAAAATTTTAGATATTAGCTCCAAGAACTTAGATATAGTGATTAAAAAAAATGGATTACGAGATGAATATAGCGGAGACAATACGAGACTTAAACAAGAGATGAACAATTTATCTTTTACAGATATGGATGAAGCAATTAAAAAAATGTATTGCTGGTATAATGAAAACAAAAAGCTTATCAAAAAGGAACTATTCGTATACTAATATGATTGAATATTGTAGAGTTTGTAAGCAGGATTTTTTTCAAGAGCCGCTGTTGCGCCTTGAAGATATGCCCAAGGGCGCCCAGCATTTACCAGAAACTTCTTTGTTGGCTAACGAGAAAGGGGTTGTACTAGAGGTGTACCAATGTTCAAAATGTGGTTTAGTGCAATTAAACAATGAACCGGTTCCATATTATAAAGAAGTCATAAGGGCTTCTGCTTTTTCACAAGAAATGAAAGAATTTCGTATAAAGCAATTTGATGAATTTGTGCGAAAATATTCCCTTGCCAATAAGAAGGTTATCGAGATCGGCGCCGGCCAGGGAGAATATTTGTCTTTAATGAAAAATGCCGGCACGGATGCATATGGCACCGAATATTCAGAAGAATCTGCTAAACAGTGTCTTAAAGAGAATCTTAAGGTTTCTAGAATATATCTAGATTCAGAAGAAGATAAAATTGAGGATGCCCCATTTGATGCATTTTTTATACTCAATTTTTTTGAACACATACCAGATCCAAATTCTGCCTTGAAGGCAGTGTATAATAATTTGTCTGAAGATGGAATTGGGCTCATCGAGGTTCCAAATTTTGATATGATTTTGCGAAATAATCTCTTTGCAGAATTTATTGGAGATCATTTGTTTTATTTTACAAAGGAGACCTTAAGCTCTACATTGGAACGAAATGGTTTTGAAATTATTGAGTGTAACGAGATTTGGCATGACTATATAATATCTGCTGTTGTTAGAAAAAGAAAGAAAATAGATATTTCACGTTTTAAAAATCATCGAACGAAGATAACAAGAGAGATAAAGGAATATGTTTCTCGGTTTGGATCTCACAATGTGGCTGTTTATGGGGCCGGCCATCAAGCTTTAGCAATTATTTCTTTAACAAATATTAAAAATGATATAAAATATGTTGTTGATGATGCACCGTTTAAACAAGGAAGATATACACCAGCCACGCATGTTCCTATTGTTTCGCCAGAAAAGCTGATAACAGAACCCGTTGAGGCTATCATGATTATGGCCGCTAGTTATTCGGATGAAGTCGCCAACAAAATACAACAAAAATTTAATAATAATATGAATGTGGCAATTTTAAGAGATTATGGTTTAGAGTTTGTTTGATACAGCAAACCATATACCAACAACAAGGATTATAAATGAGTAAAAAAGAATTTGTTTCGAAGGTTACCGGAGAAATTTGGCAAAAAGAACTTCATGGAAGATGGAATAGGGTGATACACCATACTGCTGTTTTATTAGAAGAGTGCTCAAGTGTGGGAAAAAATGGACAAGTTACTGTCCTTCCGGAAGATAGCAAAGTATTTATAGATGATATCCGCGGAAGAATAAATCCGCAATTTAGAGTTAGAGATCTTGGTGGTAAAATTTGGTTTATTCCTGTCAATAAATTAAAAGTTTTACAAAATGAAGAAGATACCAAACCAATAGATGATACAACTCATGAATATCGCGGCGGCGTCCGCATAGATAAAGATCAAAAGGAGATATAAATGGCTAATTCAAATATGTCAATGTTCGAAAAGGGACTCATGGAAGGAAATGAGCACGATCCTGTTCTCGAAGAAGACATTCAAGAACATGAAAAAAATATGAGGAACACCACCGTAAAGGACGAGTCTGACCGCCAACATTGGCTACAAGGCTATAAACCTTATGTGTACGAAAAGATGAAGGCTTATCCAGACAAGATTGCCAACGGCGAAAGCATTGCCATTATCCAATTTCAGTATGATTACTTATGTAATATGGATTGTGAACATTGCTGCATTGATAAATTTTATGTACCAAGAACCTGGGAGAAAGCCAGTGGCAGAAGAAAATTTGAATTAGAAGATGTGAGAGAGCTATCTCGCCAAGCCGATGCGATGGGTTTGGCCAATTTTGTCATTACTGGCGGGGAGCCCCTAATTCTTAAAGAATTTGATCAGCTTGTAGATGCCATCGATCCATCTAAATTCTATCTCGTAACAGATTCCAACGGATGGGCTTTGGGCTATAAGAGAGCCAAGCATCTAAAAAAGATTGGAATTGATAAGGTACAGCTTAGTCTTGATGGAATTACTGCGGAAGATCATGATACGTTTAGGCGCAAGCCGGGTGCTTTTGACCGGGCAATGCGAGCAATTGATGCATGCAAGGAGGCCGAATTGCACATTATTCTCTCAACAGTTATTTGGAAAGATAGAATTTATACTGATGAGTGGGTTAAGTTTCTTGATTTTGCCAAGGAAAAGCAAGTTGGCACTTATGTTGTTTATGCAAAGCCCGTAGGGGCTTATGAAAACAAGCTTGAGCCGATGATGACGGAAAAAGAAGGCAAAATCTTACAGCAGTTTGAGGAAGAGTATGATATTTTTACTCACATGACGCCTTCTTACGGGAGAGATATTGGCTGTATTGCTGTTAAGCGAATGGTGCCCATCTCAAGATATGGTGATGTAATGCCGTGTCCATATCAGCACATTTCTCTTGGCAATTTTTTTGAAGAGCCTCTTCCCGATATTATTAATCGAGGATTAAACATCAAATGGTTTGATCCTAAGAAAAATATGCCTTGTATTTGCGGCGTTGATAAGGGCTTTATCGAAAATGTTATTTCTAAAACATATGGAGATTCTGAGGTGCCTGTTAGATATGAAGAGGTGTTTACCGATGACGACTTTATGGATAAAAACAATATGGGCGGCGTAGAGGCCGGGTCGGGCTGTGGAAAAGAAAATCCTACTTGGGAGAATGCCCCACTAATTACGTTGAAGGGTAAAAAACTCAAAGATCACAATTTTATTGATGATACGGGAGCATAGAAAATATGATTGGTTTTACAGAAGCTGCGATTAAGAGACTTTCCGGCGCCACCGAGCCTGGCGACATTATTAGAATAGGTGTAGCGGGGGGCGGTTGTTCTGGAATGTCTTATTCCATGAGCATCGAAGATAAGCACGAAGAAGAAGATACCGTATTTGAATTTGAAAATCTTAAGGTTTGTGTTGATAAGAAGAGCGCCTTCATACTCACAGAAACGATTGTAGATTATGTTGAGACTCTTAGTTCGTCTGGGTTCAAGTTTAATAATGCTCGCGCCACAAATACTTGTGGCTGCGGGGAATCCTTTTCTTGCGGCTAAAGATATAAATTAGTTTTTCCTTGAAAAGAAACTAGTTTCGTGTTATATTATGTGTGTAGTGATTTTAATAAGTGGATGGGCTTGTGAACGACAAATTGAGTGAAATTTTAAATTTAGTTGAAGAGTATATTCAACAAGAGGAAGACAACGACTGGAAGGCCACAGAAGATTGGGTATCTTACTCTGGTCCGATTTTTGATGCAAATGAATATCGTGCAGCAATAGAGGTTTTGTTGTCCAAATGGATGATCTTCGGCCAACACGGTCGAAAATTTGAGATTGAGTTTCCAAAGCATTTAGGAAAGCTTCATGGAACATTAACAAATTCTGGTAGCTCGGCAAATCTTTTGATGATTTCGGCAGCGAAGTCAAGAAGGTTTGCGAAACAGCTAAAAGATGGAGATAAGATAATCACCCCCGTTGTTTGTTTTCCAACGACCATTAACCCAATCATTCAGAATAACCTGACACCTGTTTTTGTTGATGTTGAACTTCCTAGCGTTAATCTTGATTTAGACAAGGTTGAGGAACTTTTAGAAAAGGATCCAGAAATTAAAGGAATCATGTTTGCGCATGTTCTTGGAAATCCGCCGGATATGGATCGTTTAATGGGACTTATTGAAAAATACGATTTGGTATTTTTTGAGGATGCGTGTGATGCTTTGGGATCATATTATGATGGCAAAAAGCTTGGGTCATTTGGGGATATGTCAACGTGCTCGTTCTTTCCCGCACATCATATGACCATGGGAGAAGGTGGCTTTATTGCCACCAACAGCCAAAAAACAAGAACTATTCTTGCTAGCATGCGCGACTGGGGAAGGGCTTGTTATTGCAATTCAATGAAGCCCGGGAATGTTACCGGAGGCACCGCCTGCGGCATGAGATTCGGAAAGTGGCTACCGGGACACCCCAATGCCGTATATGACCATCGATATGTCTTTGATGAGATAGGGTATAACCTAAAACCCCTTGATTTACAAGCCGCAATGGGCTTACAACAGCTTGCAAAACTTCCAATGCTAGATTCTGCCAGAAGAGAAAATTGGGACAAGCTACGGGCTATATTTGAGCCCTATGAGCAATACTTTCATATGCCTGTTGCGACAGAGAAGGCAGACCCTTGTTGGTTTGCGTTTCTGTTAACGATTAAAGAGGGCGCCCCATTTAGTAGGTTTGATATTGTTGACCACTTGGAAGCAGCCAAAATTCAAACACGATCTTATTTTTCTGGCAATATTCTTGCCCACCCTGGCTATATTCATATGGCAGAAGAATATGGAGATATGGATGAGGCATTTCCGAATGCACAACTCATAACAACAAATTCGTTCTTTCTGGGGACGTATGCCGGCTTAACTGATGAGAAGATAAAGTATATCGAAAGCGTTGTTAATGATTTCTTTAGAGACATGAAATGAAAATTGTGTACATTACTGGATGTTTGGGATTCATGGGCGCATATGCGACAAGAAAGGCCCTAAAGCGTGGTTGGATGGTCCGCGGCATCGATAAGGTAACTTATGCTGCTAATTTAGCTTTATTAGAAGAATTTAAACACTATCCCAATTTTACGTTTGAGAGAAAAGATATCAAGAACCTTAAACGCTTGTGTGATTGTGATTACGTGATTAATTTTGCCGCTGAATCTCATGTTGGAAACAGCATCGTTAAGAGCGAAGAATTTATCAGTAGTAATGTTGATGGTGTCAAAAATTTGTTAGATTTGGTTCGCTTTAAGCCCGATAATTGTAATGATAGACCCGTTTTCTTTCATATTAGCACAGATGAGGTTTATGGTGATATAGATACCGGCGCCCACACTGAAACAGACTTACTCAAACCAAGCAATCCCTATTCTGCTGCTAAGGCCGCTGGAGATATGTTGGTTAATGCGTGGGCCAGAACATATGGTATTAATTATATTATTATGCGACCGACTAACAATTATGGAATAGGACAATACCCAGAAAAGTTAATACCACTTTCAGTTAAGAATTTGATGCGTAATAAAAAAATTAGGCTTCATGATAATGGAACTCCAATTCGCAACTGGCTTCATGCGGATGATACAGCCGAGGCCGTGATGACGATTATAGACTCTGGAAAAGTTAATGAAATTTATAATGTTGCCGGCGGCTTTGAGCAGACAAATGTTGATACAGTTAAAAAAATCATTAAAGCGTTTTATGGGACGCTAGATAATTGGGAACAATATGTAGACTTTAGTGCCCAGCGCGAAGGCCAAGATGTTAGATATGCCTTAAATGACAGAAAATTAAAAAATTTAGGATGGAAACCCAAGAAGGTTTTTGATGATGAAATTGAAAAAATAGTTAAATTTCATAAAGAAAATTTTATATGGTAAATAATTGAAAAAAATAGGATGCTTGATATACCATTACGGGAAAAGATATCAAGAAATTGGTATGTGCGCAAAAAATAGCTTTTACAAGCACCATCCAGATATTGCACTACATCACGTCAATGATGAAAATAGTCACTTATACAATGCAACTAAATTTTTTGATAAAGTTCCGCCGGGCGTACACAAATATATGTTAGCTGCTGAAATTATGGAAAAAAATAGATATAATAAAATCATTGTGCTTGGCGCTGATACGATAACTTGTGCCCGTTTGAGCGAATTTTTAAATGACGATGAGCATGATATAATCGGAACTTTAGACTATCCATATCCTCTGGTTTCTGGAACTCTTGGGCTGGCCCCTCCTGGCAAACATCTTAACGCCGATGTTATATGTTTTAATAATGCAGCCCCTATTGTAGATATAATTAAATTAACACAACAATTTAAAAATTATGCGGAGCAAGGCGCCCTGAATTGGATAGCGTGGGGTGGAAATTATGATTATAAAGTATCGATTGCAGATGGCCCCTATAAGAACTCTGCGGTGGTATATAACGTTAGATCTAAGGGGAATATCTGCCTCCCTGAAGAATACCATAATCGAATGGATCTGCGATGTGAAAAGCCGTGGGGCACTTATACCAATAAATTCTTTGTTGAAAACAATAGATTATATACTGGTGATGAGAAGCAGATTAAAGTTTGGCATTATTGTGAGGGCCTCGGGAATTTAAAGGATGAAGAATTTATGAAAATAATCAATAATTGGATTTTTAAATGGTTTAATAAAGAAACTCGTATTTTTTTTAAAGAAAATTGTAATTGCGGAGATTTCTTTGAAAAGGAGTTTGTTTTATGAAGGTTTTATTAACTTGCACCAGTGTCGATGACGCACACAGAACAGAGGATGCCCCAGATAGTCATTACCCTCTTGGGTTGGCTTATCTGCACACCTATTTAGAAAAAAATTCTCAGCACGAGATTAGCACTCATTTTTTAAATAATATAAATTTTGAAATATGCGTTGATAGAATTAAAGAAAAAATAGATATTTTCCAACCAGATGTTGTTGGTATATCAATAATGACTCATAGTCGAATAAGCGCATTTAGAATAATTGAGCATATTAACGAAAATTATCCCAACATTAAAGTTGTTTTAGGGGGCATTCACCCTACAATTATGTGGAAACAACTGGCAGAAAAATATACAGATACGATTATTGTTATTGGAGAGGGAGAAATAACATTTGGTGAATTGTTGGATCGGCTGGAGAGCGATAAGCCACTTGATGATGTTCCCGGTCTTGCGTATTTTGACGGCGAAAAGGTTGTAAAAACAGAAGAAAGAAAATTGATTGACGATTTGGATATTCTGCCCGCTCCTAAGCATGATATATTTTTGTTTGAAGGAAAAACGGTGGCCAATTTATTGACCAGTCGAGGTTGTCCTTTCAAATGTAACTTTTGTGTCTTAGATAGCGTTTCTTTGAGAACGGTGCGATTTAGATCTGCTGCAAATATTTGTGACGAAATTGAAGAAATTTTAGCTATGTGTCCATCGATAGAAATTATTTGGTTGCATGATGATGCGTTTATGATCAACAAGAAGCGCACTACTGATCTTTGTAATGAGATCATCCGGCGCGACATTAAAACAACTTTTACGTGTAGTGCCCGGTTCCGGCCGGTTTCTAGAGATTTGGTTAAATTAATGGAGAGGGCCGGCTTTAATCATGTGTTGTTTGGCTTGGAAACTGGTGCAGATCAGATCATGAAAGGTATGAGAAAGGGAATTACCAAAGAACACATTAGATATGCAACCTCATTGTTTGCAGAAAGCAACATTAAAACAACTGCCTTTTTGATAGTTGGCCTTCCGGATGAGACAGAGACAACAATTAATGAAACGATTGATTTTGTTCAAGAAATGCAATACAATAATTATTTGTATTACGATGATATTGGTGTATGCAGTATCTATCCTGGCGCGGAAATATACACGATAGCTAAGGAGAAAAAGCTTGAAATTCCCGGTTATGGTATACTGGATGATGATTATTGGTTAACCGATGGGGAGGTGCCATTCAATGAATGTGAACACTCATATGAAACCCTTCTGGGATGGAAAGAAAAGATAAGAGACGCCATAGCGCTTTCTAGGATAATGGACTCTAATGCATTTTTGCAGCAAAGAAAGCTTATAGGATCATTGATAAAATATAGTTGGAAATTTAATCTTCCCGGGGTCATTGATATGACCCAGCAGGCACTTATTAAAGAGAATCTTCTTAATGAGCTATTGTGTACATTTTTTACTAGAGAGCCGAAAACTATGATGCCAAAAATTACTCTAGCATTAGAAAAACGTTTTATAGATGATATTTTAAACAAGATGACAGCAGAACAACAAAGAGAATTTGTTAAGAAATATAACAAGCAGACATTAGCTGATAAAGAAATTGTCGCTCGTTGGAATACTCAACATGTGCCGGCTGCTGATGAATTTAAATCATCAAATAAAAATGTTATAAAAACTTTAAACATTATACAATAGAGAAAAGTTGACAAAAATTTTAGTTACTGGCGCTAGTGGGTTTTTAGGCAAAAGATTAAGAAAACATAAACCAGAGTGGGTATATGTTTCTTCAAGGGATTGCGATTTAACAGATCCTATATGCACCGAGCGCATGATCAAAAATTACCAACCGGATGCAATTGTGCATCTCGCTGCCCGAGTTGGCGGAATAAAAGAAAATTTTGAGAATCAAGCCGAATTTTTTTATCAAAACGTAATGATGAACACAAATATAATACATGCGGCTCACCAGGCAGGAATTCCGCGAGTTTTATCTGCGTTAAGCACCTGTGCATTTCCCGATAAAATGCCAATTTATCCATTTAATGAATCTGATCTTTTAAAGGGACCACCCGCAGAAACAAATTTGTCATATGGCTATGCTAAAAGAATGTTACACATTCAGTGTGTTTCATACAGAGAACAATATGGGGTGAACTATTCTACCTTTTGTCCTTCTAACTTATACGGACCCGGCGATCATTTTGATTCGGAAAATTCACATTTTGTTTCTTCTTTAATATCAAAAGTGGCAAAATTAAACGATGGAGATACTTTAGAACTTTGGGGAACAGGCCGCCCGCAGCGACAGCAATTGTACGTTGATGATATGTGTCGCATTATCCCAACACTTTTAGAACAGCACAATAGCGATGTTCCGTTGATTGTAGCGCCAGATGAAAATTTAAGTATCAACGAAATGGCAAATATTTTAATTAAACAACTAAACAAAAACATCAAAATTGTTTATAATAATCATCTAGATGGACAATTTCGCAAAGATGGCAGCAATTTGATGTTGAAAAAAATGATCAATAATCTTAAATTTACAGAATTTAAAGAAGGAATTATGAAAACTTATAATTGGTACGAAAGAACATTATGAAAAGAAAGACTGCTATAGTTACTGGCATAACTGGACAAGATGGCTCATATCTTGCGGAATTATTACTGAAGAAGGGCTATTTTGTGGTCGGAGTAAAGCGCCGAACATCGCTGATATCAACTGATAGGATCGATCACCTGTTTAACGATAGCAACGTTATGAATTTTGATTTAGTTTACGGCAATATGATTGATTCTGGAAACATTCACAGAATGCTCTTAAAATACAAACCAGATGAAATTTATAATCTTGCCGCACAATCTCATGTTAGGGTGTCGTTTGATACACCGGTGGAAACGGCAGAAATTGTGGCGCTGGGAACATTAAAATTATTGGAAGCCGTTAGAAACGTCTGTCCATATACTCGATTTTACCAAGCGTCTTCATCAGAAATGTTTGGCGATAATCCCGAAGCACCACAAAGCGAAAATACAAGATTGATGCCGGCCTCTCCTTATGCCTGTTCAAAGGTTTTTGCTCACAATCTCATTCGAAACTATAGAGAGAGTTAT
>Ga0098061_1000377_pt1 | contig 20975 bp, 20 predicted proteins | sample 22_taG_FD_92579 | JGI IMG/M metagenome (GOLD analysis project Ga0098061, IMG submission 92579) | Marine viral communities from the Subarctic Pacific Ocean - 22_ETSP_OMZ_AT15343 metaG | ecosystem: Environmental > Aquatic > Marine > Oceanic | place: Subarctic Pacific Ocean | collected 2015-01-20
ATTAACAGGTGTTCCGCTTATAGTAAGTGTATACCATAATTGTCCTGCTGAATCTATCCCCCATAATCTGTCATCCCAAAAAGCAAGATACTTTGCATCTGTATCCATGTTGTAAACAGTAGTTGCACTAGAAAAATAACTATACCCTGTAGTATGTGCTACTACTATATAGTCTGTACCAGCCATACGAACAGTAATAGAATCACTAGGAGTGCTAGGGAAAGAATAAGCACTACTGCTACTAGTAACCCTAGTCCACCTGTCACTAGCTTCTGAGTAATAATATGGAGCTGTTCCCCATCCTGCATATAATATAGCTGCTAGATCCTGTATAAACGATATTATTCCTGTAATACTGTCACCATCAGCATCTGTAGCAGCCGTAGCCGTAGACTTAGCAGGCAATACTAGATGATGCCTGTGTCTAAGATTACAGGTTGAATACCAAGCTCTATCAGCATCAGAAGCCCCCTGCATCCTTTCTACACCTATACCGCCCCTCCAGTCACTCCATGCAATAACAGAACTTCTTAAACTAGAATCCTTAGTAGTATCTCCTATAACAACCTTAGACGGATATATAGAAGCTAATACACTTTGCACTGGCCTGCTTAATGGATAATATGTTCCACCAAGAGATATCTCATTTTTTGATACTACCTTCTCTGCCATTATTCAACTGTCCTCACATTCATAAGGATAGGGAACCTTCTCTTGGCTTGTTCTGACAAACCAAACTCGAAAGATGCCTGTTGCCTTAATGCATCAGGATCAGTAGCTGGGCCAGCAGAAGCTGCCAATAATGCTATTGAGGTAGCCCTGGATATAACATATGAATCATCTATCTCAGTAGTAGCTGTATCAGAAGACAATAAAGCAGGTTCATCTCCACCTGTGAGTTTTAATAAACCATACCCAACTTCAAACTTACCAGATTCAGTTATAGTTAAATCCCCAGCTTCCTTATCTATACCCCATAAACGCCGATCTAACCTTTCCCATACAGCAGTATCGTTTTGCACTGCCTTAATGTCATCTAACCAGACTGTACATGCCCCTAGATCAGAGTCGTACTCTAATCCTACTGAAATAATAGCTGTGTCAGTCTCAGGGTTAGCTAATGCGATCCTTACATATGTCCATGTGTCTGCACTTAATGCAGGAACACTTAGTGTCTCTATGGGAGTTGCACAACTTGCGGTATCATCTAACAATATCTTTAAGTTACCCGCAGATGTGGCTACTGTACTTTTTACCCAACACTCTAAATAATCATACTTACTTATATCTTTGCTATCTATAGAATCTGTAGCTATGTCCCCAGCAGAAGCCCCTGCAGCTATCACAAACTTGTTAGCCCCAGTACCTTTCTTCTTATCCTCCGTATCAACACTGGCAGTAAAATCCGAATCTACAGTCTCGTCAAATACCTCATTACAACTATGAAGTAAAGTAAAAGAAACTGCACTCCTGTAATAAACATTGTTTACCATTGATATGTTAGAAGGTATATCGTATCTAAGGCTTGATCCATCAGCATGTAAACCTAAATTCTCTATAGGGTCATAAACTAACCCTGTTGCCTCTATAATTGCCTGATTAATAAACTCATCAATAATTTCTGGATTATACCCCTTACTCCATATCTCAAAAGTATCACCAGCAACAGTAGAGAACGATAAAGCCTGTTGTAAAGTTATTCTATAAGCAGATGCTGTGTAGTCACTTGCAATTCTAGTTTCAGCATTATCAGAGTTACTTGTGTCAAAAACTGTAACCCAATTACCATTATAGTTGTCATCTCCACCAACAAACGTCAGTGATATTAACGTGGTCGTAGATCCCGCATCGTAAGTAGTGCCTGTTTCAAGAGCACCTAACCTATATCCTATAGATTGCCTAAGTTGTTTTCTTGTCCTTGCTTGTACTGGCATTATTTGACTCCTGCAATTCTATTACAGTTCGTTTTAAAGCTGATACCTGGAGTTCTAAGTTAACAATAATAGCTATCTTTACTCTAAGTAATTCAGCATAATCATTTTGTGTAATATTAATTTCAGTATTATTTGCGACCATTATGTACCTCTATAATATATCCTGTTATTCGTACTCTCTTTTCGCTTAGAATTATAAACCCTAAACTCCTCTATCTGTCTGCCTATTTCTTTTCTTTGATCCTCTGTAGGTTTCTTCGTATCATTAAAACCCTTACATTCCAGAAGAAAATTCTCCAATGCTTGAGCTGCCATATCCTCCACATGATCCCTGGACACTTCAGGGTCAGCAGGTATTTTAACCATTTGCCTTCTGTCTGTCACAGGATCATAAAACTGGAACGTGTGGATAACTATGGACGCAGAAGTCTCGCCATTATAACCAACGAGTTCTTCGCCAATATAAGTAGAGCCTTGAGGCGTCCATAGTTCAACCATTTTCTTACTGCCTAATGTTTAACATACACCATTGGTTGTCTGAGTCTACCGCAGGTATACCCATTGCAGTACCAATGTTAACAATGTCTGCTTCATCGGAGTAATCAGTTCTTTCTGCTTCTCCATCTTCACCGCTTGCCTGTGACCATGTTATTGCGTCACCAACAACACCTACCTGTGCCCCTAATCTTACAGAACATGGCCCTGCTGTCTGTACCCAACAGAAATAATCTGCTGTTACAGGTATAACAGTTACACCAACAACTCCAGTAGTCATAGTTCCATCACCATCAATGATCTTGATGTCTTTGTAAGGACTGTACATCAATCCAAACAAAGAAGATGTGGTTAACGCTGTTCTGAGTCCATCTGGTTCATCAATAGTAATTGATAAGCCAGTTGCACCAGATACCGCAGTATTAGACTTAACTTTGTAAGTTTCGCCTTGTCCTGGGCCATCGTTAAAATAAAGATATCCATCTTTATACTGGTCTTTAGTAGTAGTAAGAGAAGTGCCACTAGTAAACGTAGTATTCCCTGCTGACGTAGCAGCGGCTGCTACATCCATGTCGTGAGCTGCAACTGCAGCAATACCATCTACTAAGTAACCACCATGAGTAATAGCTGTACCGCTATTTTCAGCATAATAAAACACTCTACCATCTGGGGTAGTTGCTCTTGTACCTAGCTTCTGTTTTTGCTCAGAAGTCTCTACTTTTTCTTGTCCATAAGACAAATTTATTGTTAATGGAAATGCCATTTCAAACCTCCTTCAAGGTTATTTATTTAAGCAGGTTCAAAGCCCTGCGATAAACCGATGTTGTTTTTAAAGGACTCTGGAAGGCTCGGTCTATCTTTACACCTTCCAGAACCCTATTAAACTACTGTGTTTCGTGTACCTTGCGTCTGTGTGACTTCATCTTTGGTGCTAAACCAAAGGCTGTCTTAGCCTCACCAACGTAATCACATAAGTTACAAGCCTCAGTAACCATGTCTGGCTTCTCGGCTAGCTTCTTAAAAGATTCAGCACACCATCTACAACTACAATCAGGCCCAGGTTTCCATGTAAACAAACCTATCCTAGCCTTCTTTTGCACATAGTCAGGATTACCAGGTACATTATCCATGTAAGTACCTACTTCATCCATGATCTCACCTTCTACATTATATGAAGCCTTATGCCTATACAATCTAGTTTTAGGAGTCCATTCGTCTATGTATTTTAAAGAATAACCTAAACCAGCTAATTCTTCTTTTAACTTGTTTCGTTCAGTTATGTTTGTTGACATGATTTACCCCTGCCTAAGTTTAGTTGTTACTTGCCAAAGCTGTTACATCAAAAGTAACACCAGCACCTCTGGAGTCATCTAATTCAAAAACTCCATAATCTGCCGTTAAAACTACTTCGGTTGCCCGAAGTGATGCATCTCTTTGACGTTCAGTTCTAGTCTCTACGCTAGTTAAAGTTGCCAATGCTGACTTGTCAGCTATCACACCAATACCATCACCAGAACTATCTTCTGTTATGTTTCCATCTTCAAAGATAGCTACGTTGTTCATTGGTCGCAATCCACTCCAGAAACTCTTGAGCAAATCTTCTGACCAACCTTCAGGTATAGCTGATGGACTAGAAGCTACCGTAGCAGCTTCTTTAGAAAGGTAAGCTACTGCGTTTGGATGATGCAATATGTATATCTGCGATCCAAAGTTATTAGCTTTCGCATAAGCGATAATACCTTGTACGTTAGAAGCCTTCATATACTTAGTAGCAGCACCTAATTTAGTACCACCATTTAAGTTTGTATATAAAGCAAGAACATCTTTGTCCTTCTTTCGAGCCATACCATCACCAAGCTGTTTTCCTATCATAGTGAAAACATCAGTAGTTCCGTTTTGTCGTACTAACTTGTCAGTCAATACTACTTTAGCTCCAACTTCTGCTGCTGTTAAGTCAACAGTAGACATTCCGATATCTTCTTCATCAATGATATCTTGTCCGTCAACCAAATCAGACATTGTCATCTGTCCAACTTTAGGAACGGTTACCTGCTTATTACCCTTTGGAAGATTAAACTTCTGTGTAAGAGCCATAGCTGGTGCGTTGTGCTCCTCAGTATACCGAGCAGCAGCGATTATTGTTTTCTGGGCATTTTCTAAACTACCCGTTGTGGCTGTCTGAGCCATGATTTACCTCGCTTGTTATTATTTAAATTATTTATATCAACCTAAACCAGCAGCCCTTCGTGCTGCCGCTGATGCTTGTTCAGAACGATCACCTTGATTGTACTTTTCAAGCCACCTATCCTCATCATTAGAAGCAGCAGGCGTACTTTGACTGTCATCAAAGTCCTGCGAAGGAACCAACTGTGCCCTCAGCCTAGTTAATTCTGCATCCTTGTCTCTATCAGACTTGATGCGTTTCGCAGCTTCTTCCATGCTTTCAGGAGTGGTGTGTTTACGCAACTCAGATAAGTCTGCTAATTGCAGACTATATGTTTTAGCAAAATGTTCTGCTGCATTGGCTTGACCCTGTACGAATCTTTCCCTTTGCAGACTGTCTTGCTGAATTTTAGATATATTACTCTGGGTAGCAGACCAATCTTCAGCTAATTGAGTTGCCTGTTCTGGCAAATAGCCAGCACCCTCTAGTTGAGTTCTATATGTTTCTTTCTGCTGTATCAACTCTGATTGCTGCTGTTGAGCTCTATACTGTGTATTTTGTTGCTCAATTTCCTGTATACGCTTTTCCAAATCATCAGTTGGCGGTGGCATTACAGGAGCCTCAGCAGCAGGGGGAGGTGGCTCAACAGAAGGCTGTTCAGTACCTTCTGATGTAGAAGCAGTGTCTGGCTCGGTAGATGGCGATGCATCTGCCTCAGACACACTATTACTACCATCAGGTGGTGTATCCACATCATTAAACTGATCAGTGACATCCACAGTAGTATTAATAGGATTTTCTATAGGTTGTTGTTCTGGTTGTTCTGCCTTATTTACCATTATGTACCTCTACTTTTATAATTTGCTATTACTATTATACAATAAATTTATTCATACATCTTAGAATAATAAGCCCTACCTTCTCTAGTTATAGGACTTCTATAATAATCCTCACCATGCCAAAAAATCAACGTAGTTTCAAGAATAGCCTTGCCATCATTAGCTAAAGCATCCTGTATAATCATGTTTCTCCTCATAACATTACGCCTATTAACCATAGTTTTGATGTAACGATTAGCCTCCCTGAGTCTAGACTTAGTTATACTATCTGCATTCAAATACTCATCCCACATAGACTGAAATCGATCAGCACCTTGTTGTAACCCAGGATACAACTCCATAACATCTCTACCAACATTCCAATAAGTAGACATTAATCTCCTTGCCTGATAATAACTCTTAACAGTGTCGGAATCATTAGCTTCTCTTCGTCTCATGAAATTAGTATAAACCTCATCACCCTTTGCCTCAGAAGAAACCCTAAGAGCATCAACATACTCATCTAAAGCCGTGAAATACTTACCCCATTCAACATTAGTAGGATCATCACTAGGTGGCTCGATAGCATAATAACCAGCAAGAGCAACATCAGCAGCATCTCGCATATCAGCAACATTACCAGCTATTGTATTTATAGACTGATAATAAGCCTCTCTAGCCTCTTTAGGCTGTGCATAAATAGAACCTGGATATTCCTCTGAAAGGCGATCAATATCATGCCTGTAAAGAGCCCAGTTAGCAGAACGGCTTTCTATCCATTCTTTAGGAGTCATTCCATTACCCCTACCCTTAGAGACAAATAAAGATAACTCATCATCATCTTTGTCCTGTTTGAATTTAATAGCTTGTCTGTCCTTAGCTGCCTGCTTGCCTGCCTTATACGTGGCATCCTGATCTATATCAGGAAAACCCTTTTGAGTCTCAGACCTAGCCAATTCCCTTAAACCACCACCTCTTTGTGGATAATAAGATCGTTTTAAAGCATCATAAATAGGAGTGGTTGATTCAGCTTCTTTCATTTCCTTCCGAAATTCAGCATAATCCTCTTCAGATAAAGAAGCTATAAACTCTTTTCGTTCAGTAGGAGTCATGTTTTGCCTAAACTCCTTCACATGCTGCTGCATTGGCCTAGGCTCTATACCCCTAAGATGTCTGAAAACGTCTATGCCCTTGTCAGTCATGTTTAACGATTCCCTACCAATAGTGCCAAATATGTTCTCATATAAATGTTCTAACCTCTGAGGACTAGTAACCAATTCTTCAAAAAACTCAGGTACTGGTAACCCATCAGGCAATACATCATCAATAGCACCAGCTAAGTTCCTAGCTGTTTTAGATGTATACTTGCTATACTGCTCTTCTGGAGGTAACTCCTGTAAATCAGGATCAACTATATCTCTATCAAAATACCTATCTCTTCCAGTAAGCTCCTCAAGTGCCACATTAGCAATCTCTGGCAATGGAATTATATTATCCACATCCAACGGACTTGTGCTCCTACCAAGCTCACTGAAAAACTTAGCTTTATCCATAGGCACATCTTCGTCAGTAGCCTCATCAATAAACGTAGCAGTTTGAAATAACATATTCCACTCACGTAATTTATGAGGAGCAACAATATAATTAGGCTTCGGTCTTCCTGTAGCAGGGTCTATAATAACATCCCCATTCTCATCTTTATCAGGAGGCAACATAAATATCAAGGAATTATATCGGATATAAGAAGGTATGTCGTAATACAATGGGGTTCCATTAAACTCAAATTGCTTGTTCCATTGATTCTGTATCAACATGTATGTACTCAATGCAGCCCCCATACGTAAAGCAGCAGCTTTAGGCCCACCTGAAACCTCATCAAAAACCCTTCCAGAAAGCCCAGTAGTACGCTTACCCAATGCACCTAAACTTAAGATTCTAGTAGCTTCATTTATATAATGATCCATCTGCTCTGTAGTACTACCCCATTGATATATATCCTCGCCACCCTTACGACCAGGCTCGCCCAATGCTCCCCTGACCCTAGGCTTAATAACAGGGAATAAATTTACCCCCAAAGACCTGAAAGGCATTTTAACAGCTTCCATAGATGCATTTAAAAACAAAAAGTATTCATTCCACTTTCGTATTTGATTACCACCCCTAGCGAAATCTAACGATGCCTCAATTCCATTAGAAGCTGCCCTCTGAAACTCAACAGACTCTGCAAACCCTTTAGCAGCAGAATCCATCATATCACTTGAAATCCTATTACCATTAACATCATAAACCCTTCTCCATCCCTCTCGCATCTCCCTGTTAAATTCTTCTAAAGAGAGTTCTTTGAATATACGATCATACTCCTTCTGCCCAATTTGCTTGACTAAAGACTTCTTAGCAACAGCTAGCCTTGGGGCTTGTTCAATTGCCTGACCAAATGCAGGAACAACCTTGCCCAACTTAGACCACACACTATCATTCAAAACTTTAGACAATTGTTTACTATCCATCTTCCCTGTTATATAAATAGCACCATCTTGAGCATTCTTAGCTATCTCATCTTGAATATTTTTAGCTATCTGATTCTGATAAAATACACCACCTAAACCTCCACTCTCTTTCATAGAAGTGGCAAGCCTGTCCTCAACACGAAAAGCAGCTTTAGTAACACTTTTAATAATAGCTGCTGCTGATTTATGGATTCCAACCCCTGCCCTAAGCTGCACAGTCAAAGAATCAATAATACCATTCTTAACAGCAAACACTGGATTCTGAGATGTATAAACAGACCTAAAAAAACCATTAGCTGATTTGACTATTTGATCTAATTCCCAATTAGCCCTAGAACCTATACCACCAGGCCCCATCATGCTATCCCATAAAACTTTAGGAACAGCCTTAGCATTAGCATCACCAAATACAACCCTTCTTCCATCCTTCATAAACTGAATATAACCTGCCTTCTTGTCGGAATCATATATTTCCTTAGTAGCCTTTCCCTTGGCGTTAGTCTTTCTCACTTGAGCTCCACGAGAATCAATCTCATAAAACTCATCAGTCACATCCTTCAAATTCAATTCTTCTGGAATACCAGACCTCATAAACTTCCTGTATAGCTGATTCTTACCTATATTGACTTCATTCTTAATTAACTCCTGACCCAATAACTCATCTATCATAGGTGGTAGCTTATACTTACTTCTATCGTTTGCAGCCAAGTTATAAATATCTCGTTCAACATTGCCCAAACGAGAACGACTGCCTGCAGCATTTGGAACATCTACAAAATCATCACTAATCTTGTTTTCCAAATAACGTGAAGGGCTATAAAACTTGTAATTCCTAGTAAAATAGTCATACTCGGATCGACTGATTATCTCATTGTTCAAAAGCCTTAATCGTTCACCTTGATACAACTTAGATGTTCTAAGCAAACCCTTCTTCATAGCATCTACTTGAGCCTGGGTATACAAATTACCTGTTGTAGGATTAGTTTGCTGCAACCACCAATTATCATCATCCCAGTTTTTCAACATAGATAAATCTGCCTCTGTTTGAGTTTGTCCTTCAACCTTTTTACCAATACGTATATACGCAGCATTGTCATCTATTTTTAAGTTTTTACTTTTATCAAAATACTTAGGAAAAAAATTATCACCTATCTCCTTACCTACATCGCCCTTAAAAACAGGTGCATTTTGTTGAGCAACAGAATGATGTTTAAGCCAAACCTTAGCAAATAACCTCTTCTCAATAACATCTGTAGTAATACCAGTTTGCAATAAAGGTTGTATTTCATGTATGTGAAAATTAAGCCATCTATTACCACCCCTTAAAGCACCAACTCCTGTAACCCTAGGCAATATATCACCAAAAGAAACAACTTTTTTAGCAAGGTCTGTCAAACCAAATGCTGAAGGAGAAGAAGGATGCCCTGGCCTAGTCCTACGAGCCTGTGCTAAATAATCTTGTAAAATCCTAGTGCCAAATTGTCCATCCCACCACTTCATCACATTAGTAACAAAGCCATCTGCACTACTATGGATAGGGAACTTCTTTGTAACACTATTGACTGCATTATCTACCTTCTCAGAAGCAGTTTTGCCCACCATCTTGTTAGCAGTGTTACGAATAGCTCCACCTTTTATCGCATTCCGAATAGCATCTATACCTGTATTAAAGGGAGTTTCCACATTATTACCAAATCCATCTCTAACGGACTTGTAAACTCTATACCCCATATCAGCTTCCCTGGGATTCTGTAAAGTATAAAATTCATCTTTAAACCACTTTGCTCCTTCTTTACCATAAAACCTAGCATCACTAGAAGCAAAAGCCTCATCTACTAACATCTCAGGACTCTCTGCGAATATATCATTAGCCTCTCGCCTTACATCAGAAGCATTCCTTAAATCTGGCAAAGCTTCAAACTCATTAAGCCGTAGCTGTTTTGTATCAGGATCGACAAAAGCAGGCTTCCCTGCTAATAAAGTAGGCTCATCAGGAACCTCCATCCCTGACCTTCTTAAGATATCCCTTTCCATAGCACCACCAACCTTCATAGCAACGTCAGGGTCAGTCAATGTTTCCTCATAAGGAACAAACTTTAATTTGTTAGTCTTAGGGTCTATAAACCTTTGTTTACCCCTCTCGATTCGAACAACCCTGTCATAATCGTCAGAAGTCCAAGTTTGATTGGCTCTATTCCCTGCTTTTAAAGCAGCATCTTTCGCTTCATTAGCAGTAGCAACAGCCCCAGGTTTGAATACCTTAATCTCGTCTTGCCCCAAACCATACTTATCAATATGCCCACGAATAAGCTCCGTGTTGTAATCAGTATAAAGCTCTTCATTTTGTCTCATAATCTCATGAAACTCTTCTGTCTGGTTCTTTACCCTAGCAGCTTCAGTATCCCATTGCCATTGCCCTGGTTGATACTTGCCAGAAGAACCCTCGATAATCTCGGCTGCCCTAGCTTCTCTACCTACTTTACGAGCCCCTGCACGAAAGGCAGCAACTGCAGCAGGAGTAACACCTGTTTTTGCTCCAACAAAACCAAGACCCTTAGCAGTACCCTTAATAGGTAACTTCAGTGCCTTCTCAGCCCCCTTCTCCAAAACTTGGAAAGGATATAAACCAGCCTCTGCTCCCTTTAATCCTACTTTAGCCACAGGAGCTGCTTTACCTAACTTAGAAATAGCTGTGCCAGTTCTAGCTGCAGCAGAAGAAGCCCTAATAGCAGCAGTTGGAGGAATGGCTAAAAATGGAGCTTCCTGCAATGCACCCCTAACATGCTTAGGTAATTCATACATTTCCTGCTCCATCATCCTTAATTCCCTGCCAGTTAACTGTCTGCCAAGTTCAGCTTCACGCCTTGCTTCTTCGTCTCTCAACCTTTGTGCTTTTATAGTATTCTGAGGAGCTAACCTAAAATTCTGTAATGAAGGGATGTTCTCTCTGGCTACACCACCAATACCTCTAGCAAGTAAAGATAATGGATTAGCCTGAGCAACTGCACTCCAAGAAATACCTCCATCTGGAGTTTTAAATGCCTCCCACCTTCTTTCAGGGTCTTTAGTTATACCCTGTATCGGAGAACCTGCTATAATCTGACTAACAAAAGGATTCACAGCTTTTTGAGAAACACCCTCAATAAAACCAAGCCCTTGTTTGATACCAGGCAAATTAACAAATCCCTCGAATGCTTGCCCTCCAGCTTGACCTAAAGTTCTGCCTGCATGCTGAAATGCTGGCCTGAACTTATCCCAAATACGTGGGTCATTCATGTTGTTATTTTGCATAGACATTAAAAGAATATGTACCTTGTACTAGGAGCAAACCTACTTGTTGACACTCCCTTTTGATACGGGGTTAACCTCGAATATCTTTCGGTAAATGGATCTTCCTGTAGATACTCAGCAAAAGTGCTAACAGGTTGAGATTCCTCTCCCTTAGCCCTTCTACCATATTCCCTACCAACATCTCCTAAATACCTGTTGTAAAAGTTAGAATACTGACCCATAGCCCAGTCCTGTGCCCTTTGTCCCCTTGCTGATTGCTGGGGAGAAACAGACATACCAGTATCCCCCTGTGGCATCCAACTACTAGCGGCTCCCATAAAAGTCATCTGAGGATCAACGTCTAAAAGGTTAGTATAAAAGTTATCAAATGCGTTATAGTCTCGTTCAGGCATGTTAGAAACCTCCCCTTGTCAATAATGGATCCTCTAATGCCCCATAAGTGGATTGAGTCACTTCAGGACTCCATCCTCCACCAATATAACCACCAGTCATCTGGTTAGCCTTAGCCTGTAACCCTATTACATCAGATGATGTTGGCCTCATTTGCCTGATAGTTGCTTGTTGAGCTGGAGTATATGCGTTTTCTAATGGAGCAAAGTTATTAAAAGCCGATGGTTGTTGTTGTTCTCCTCCAAGTCCACCAGCAACCCATCTTGCAAAGTTAGCAGCACCTACCTCTTGTCCGTATTGAGCCTGCATTGTGTCATAAATGTCAGACAAGTTACCATAAGCCCTTTGTCCCATACCTGGTCTCATTCCCAATGAAGCCATCGTGGTATTAAGTATTCTACCCTTAATCTCTTTTGGCCCCAAATCTTCACCAAACACAGCTCCATACCTAAGCCCTGCTGCACCACCAGGTCTGCCACCTGTAGCAATCTGAGATAAATAATCTGACAACCCTCCATAAGAAGACCTGATATCTGCCATAGGAGCTCTTTGTCCTGCACGTAAATACCTCGCAAAAGCCTCTCCTTCTAACTGTTCATCATCTTGTCCTGCAGCAAAAGCCCCAAGGTCTATATCAGAACCAGGTCTTGTCGCAGAAAGCATAAACCTACCCATTGCAGGTTGATATCCACTATATAAAGCTCCAGTTCTCTGAGCTCTAGCTAATTCAGCTACACTAGGCTGTCCTCCAAACTGTGCCAGTCTGTACTGTTGAAAAGCCTCCTCTGGAGATGCCATCGACTGTGCTAAACTAATTCCATATGGGGAAGGCGTAGGTAATGCCCCTAAAGGCTGTGTCTGTATCATTTGCCCACCAGCTTGTCCTTGAGTCCCCCATTGTGGAGTAAGTGCCATTCCAGCAGTCGTATCTGAAGCCCCTGGAGCCGCCGCTGGAGCAGGCCCACCAAAAGCCTCTGTTCTCCAGCCCTGAACCGTCTTAGATGCCTTAGATGCAGTAAACCCTCTGTTGTTAATCAACCAAGTCTCAGCATCTAAAGAACTAAAATCAGGATCATTTAATATTTTGTTTTTTAAATCCTTCTCGTCTCTAATACCAGTCGCTTTTGCCTGCGTCTCCCTTGCCTTAGAAACACCTTGAGACTTAATTAAAATGTCTTTAGATTTATCCAGCTTTGCTTTAGCAGCAGCAGCAGCGTCTTTATCTGCCTTAGAAGCCCCCTCTTTATCTGCCTTAGTCTTAGCAGCGTCAAAATTCGCTTGGTCTTGATTAACAGTGTTTGTAGCTATGTCCACACCTGGTATCGCATCTACACCACCAACTGGATCTGCATCAACCCCAGCTAAGAATGGATCTACTTCCCATCCTGGAGTTAAGCCACCAGTCTCTTCCTGCCTAGCCTGTCCTGCCAAAAGAGCCTGCCTTTCAGCCTCAGCTCTTGCTCTTTCCTGTGCAAACCAATCCAGACCTCCTCCTTCTGCAGCTTCTTGTGTCTTTCCATATTGTTCCAGAGCTTCAGGGGTACTTGTATCCCATCCTTCATCAGTCCAACCAAAAGAACCAGCAGGTAAACCTGCACCTCTGTCAAATTTATAACCTGGCATAGTTTCTCCAGTAACAGGATCTGTGTATGCAGCTCCTCCTGTTGCAAGACTACCTCTAACATTAGGATCTTGATAAGTAGCCTCAAACATAGATGAAGGCATAACATCTGTCTGGTACTGAGCAAACGCATCTTCTGGCGTTGTATATCGCACGTCTCCAGTAGCAGTTTTGTAAGCAGTGCCAGCAGGGAGATCCATCTGCCTCTCTACATCCCATCCCTGTATTCGAGATATCGCATCACGATAAGCCATTCCACCTTGAGCCCTGGTTGGCCCCATAGGATTCTGTAATACCAGTAATGCAGTTTCTTCATCTATCAATCCGTTTCTTAAATCTGCCTGTAACTCATCTAATATAATCTGCATATTAGTAACATTAGAACGAATATCCTCTGGCATTTTTCCTGTTTTCCATACAGCTTTTGCACTTTTTATATAATCATCTGACGTTGGTATTCTTCTCTCTGGTGTTGCCATTACTCACCTCCTGCTGGTGGTACTAAGCCTAAACTTGCTAATCTTCCTTCAGTGCTTCGTGCACCTGGTCTTGGTGTTCCTGGCGGAACTGATGGGCCAACAGGTGCTGTAGGCATTGGAGGTGGAACCCCTAATGCTGCATTAGGCATAACTGTTGGTGGTAACATTGGCCCTGCTCCTCCCTGCGGAGGCATACCCTGTGGTGGCATACCCTGTGGCGGAGGTGCTGGTTGTTGAGCTTGCATCATCTGACCTACCATCTGCATTTCTTCCATGTGTTTAGTCATAAACAAACGTCTCAACTCTGACTGGTACAATTCAGCCAAATCTTCTCTGCCTTGTCGATTAGCTGCCTGTAACAGCGACCATAAAGTAGCTTCAGGCAAGGTGCGTTCTGCAACTTGCGTTTTAATAGCATCTTCCATCTGGTCTGCTGACTGTAACCCTAAAATATTGTCTCGTATATAAATATCTGGTAACAATGGAGTCTGTCCTTCTCTCGCAATCTGTGCCATAGACATCTTACCCATTTCGTCCTGTGGAAGCTGGCCTATAAAACTAACTTCAACATCACCAGCGTTTTTAATCATATCAGGAGTAACTTCTTCTCTGAAATACATCCTGTTTTTATCTTGTCCACTTACTTCAAATGACTTAAATGCACCAGATATATACTGGTCACACATAAGTTGAAATATAGATCTGTGTGCTTTTTCCATAGCTTGTAATCTGGGAACAAGCACAGTCTCAACCCCTTGTCTCAATGTATTTATAGCAAATCCAGATAGTTGAAATTCCAACTGGCCATAAATAGAATGAGGCAAACCTCCTCTTTGCATCTCACCAGAAACTAAACCCATAAACGCACCAGTTTCCTTAGACATCTCTAGTAAACCTAATGGTTCTACATCTTCCCCCTGACCTAATGCTATTTCTGAACCTTCTACATATGGATCTTCTTCAAGTGTCTTGTTTCCATCTCTGGATTTAATCTTTAATCCCTGCTTTCTCGACCTTGCAGTCAACTCAAGCATTGTACTCATCATAAAATTATGTTTTTCAAATAATTCCCTGGAAGATTTAAAACATGATTCTCCGTAATCTTCTATCGTATCTAAATTTCCTGTCTCAGATATTGCCTGAACTAACGGAGTAGCACCTACTGGCCCTAATACAACAGGAACTTTTTTGGAACCATGCTTGGTTCTTTTCTTTAAAACAGTATCATCAGTGCAAACTATATTATCTTCTGAATCATAAAAATCATAAACATCTATTCCATCATCGTCATCTGGGCCTTTGCCTTCTCCCTGAAGCTCTACTCCCCAAATTGCCTTGATCTCAGTAGGAGTCCTCTTTGTCTTATAACAAGCCCAGGCTAAACCATTTTTGCCTTCACCCCAGTATGTATGCAACGGATCCCATGGTTGAATCTCAACATGAGTATCTCCTTCATCATCTTTAACCATCAATGCCCTAATCGCATACCACCCCCTCAATACAACAAACCACGCTAACTGATGCCTTACTGTTGGTTGTAACTTGTCAACTAACCTGTCATTAGCAGCCTTTAGTAACCCAATTAAGAATCTTTCCTTAGCATCATTGTTCTCTCGGTCTTCTCTTTCTGAGTTTCCATAAGGAATTCTCACTACCATCTCGGCAGAAGATAACCAGGAGATCAGTTTATCTGCATATACCTGTGGTTCATTAGAAGTGTAAGATTGATAACCTTCACCAGCATCAAACTCCTCTAAACGATAAAGTTTGTGGTCGTTATCCATTCTTGTACGCAATGGCTCAGTCAAATCATAGTGATTATCTACTAAGGCAATAATTTCTTCTGGTTTATAGTTAGCCATTTACCACCTTCTAACCTTTATAGTTTTATTTTCAGTGATATAGCCATAGCCATACCTGTTAATCAAACCATAGATGACTGCCTTTATACCATGATTATACCTGTCTTCAGGGGTTTCACCAACTATTGTACCATCCCGATCCATTTTCCATCTATATGCCCTGGTCTGTTCATCAAATGGATTTGGTCTTATGCCAAACTCGGATAATATACCTTTACAATTAGGACTAAATACAATTTTTGGCTCTCTTTTGTCAATAGGATCAGTTTTTAAAAATGCTTTTAATCTTTCAGTACCTTCGTTAATTCTTATCTTCTGAGAATCAAAATAAATTCCAGTCTTATCCATCCATACCTCCGCTGGTGCTGCCATTGCCTGATGCTGAAACCCAGCTACATCAATAACCCCAAACCTAACATCTTTCCACCATGGTTTAGACTGTGCAATTTCTATGATTTCATCAGTAATTAAATCTCTTTCATAGATCTCATCAATAACCCGTACCTGATCGTTAACAACCTGTACTACTTCACAAGCATAAGCCTCTGAATAACCAGGATCTATCCAGATATGTACTGGAATATCAGGCTCGTACTTAACATCCTGAATATGAATGTCTGCCCTGATCTCTGTGAACACTAATCCCCTTGGTGGAGATGGTATCCCTTCAATTCTTTCCATGAAAAAATCATCAGAAGATGCCCTTTCTAAAGCTAAAATCTCAGGGTCTTGCCTGCCACCAGGATATAAATAACCATTAGAATAACTTGGAAGTGAAAATGACTGCTCATCATCAACTGAAGAATGTTTCCATGCCTGAAACATTTGTGGATACCAACCCAATGATCCCTCAAACGTACCTGACAAAAACATCCACCCACGCCTAGGTGCACACCTACCTCGTAACCTATGGAAAGTTTCTAAATCTAACTGAGATGCCTCACATCCTATTATGCCATTTGGTGCACGCATAGCTAACGTCCTGGGATCCTTAGCTGATTTAGTTTCTATTCTAGTCCCATCTGCAAGTAGAATCTTGCCTGGGTCTACTCTTTTAGATGCTTCCTGTAACACACCCATAGACCCAAAATCCTCAACTAAATATTCAAACTCTGCCCTTGTTCTCTCGTAATCAGCAGCAACTAACCAATATAACCCTGGATCAACATCATATACCCTAGCCAGTAAATACTTAGCCGCAACCATTGACTTTCCCGCCTGCTCACCACCAGCTACTAATGTAAATCTCTTCCTTGATTCTAAAATCGGTAACTGAAGCTCAGTAGGTTCAAATGAAACCTTACTGTAAATCTCGTTAGCATGCTCTATAGCACCACCTAAAGACTTTTGTGTACTTACCATTACTCATCCTCTGGTTTTTTTTGGTCTATAACCTTAACATTAGCACCAAGCCTCCTGAAACTATCCCTCATGTCCCTCATTAATTCCTTGGCGTCTTCATTAGAATCACTAACTTGCGGTCTATACTTTTCTGGCCAGTGTGCATTTAGTAATGCTATCAAAAGCGTAGGATTGTCAGATACCTTCTGGGCTAATACCCTGGTAACAGCTAAATCCTGTAACGATTCCCTGAAATTATACTTGGCGTTATCAAATTTATCCCTGAAACCATGAATATCTGCCCTGTTCCAGCTCTGAACTGTCTCCCTATTCAAGGAAATGCTTTCACAAGCCCCCTTAATGCTGCCTATCATGCCGTAAGCAGTAAGAAATAACTCCTGTCGTTTCATAACATCTGCTGGAGTTATACCATTTATACCAGTGTTAGATGCACCCATTACTTTTTCCCTTTATGATTCTTGTTGTTATCCCTACTGCGATTCCTTTTGTGAGAAATAATCCTGGTTCCACCTTTGTAATGATCTACTTCAGGCTTCCTCCTAGGATTACCAGCTCCATTAGCAGTCTTGGTAACACTACCTGCCTTAATTGCTTTGCGTCTAGCTGTATTTCTAGCAACCCTTTTCTTCATCTGACCAGGAGTCTGATTCTTTTTTCGTTGCCTAACTGTCTCTTTAGAAGCGTTAGCTTTGTATTGTCCTTTTTTAGGCATTAATACTTCTTCTTCATCTTCTTGCCAGTCTTCTTAGCAGCTTTCTTAGCTTTAGCCATACCAGCTTTCGTATATGGAAACTTCTTTTTTCCTACTTTAGGCATGTATCACCTCCATGAAACAGGTTCTTTGTTCTCTAATTTAAAATACCACACATGTTTGTTTTCGCAAATACTTCTAAGTAAATTAAGCCTTCTAGTTTTCTTAGATTTATAAGTTTTCTTATCCCTGTAACAAAATGGACACCTACTAGAAATGACTATTCTTTCAAACCCAGACTTGTAAATTTTAAAGTCCGTGAACACCTCTACGTCAGGATACCCCTGCTTAGGTCGGTCTTTTCTCTTGTCTGCAATCAACTTCTCATCATAAGGCACTATTTTTCTGTCGAAAAACTCTCTAGGTTTCGATTCCTCTTCTTTTCCGTATGTATATCTAGCCCATCCACAATGTATGCAGCAAATCTCTGTGTACCCTGTATATCCGAAAATGCTACCAGAATCACTAATTTGCCCCGAACATCTAGGACAAACCTCTATCATCGTTAACATAGCCGTATGTTAGCATAGTAGGGCAAGGGTCGTAAACAAAGAAGTGACTGCCTTCACTATGCGACAACGTCTGGCAAAGCATCTTTGTGCTAAACCAGGTTACCCTTGCACTTTTTGTGATATAATATCTACACTAATAGTTGTTTCTCCAACAGGTTAGTAACTAGGGTGTCGCTAGTATTCAGCTCTGAAAGTTTAGGTCTTTTTTTGTTTATGACTGGTGACACCTCTCAATCTCTCCCATTACGTATCATAAGTATCGTTATTCACTTTACACATGATAAAATAACGACAGGGCTGGTGAAAACAATTAGATGTTCTCCATCCAAATATCCCCCAGCCCTCCCAACTCATTTGTCACTGATCTAGTCTATACGCACGCACGATCGCACGCACGGTACACTGGTAACACTAGTAACATAGTTACACTAGTAACATAGTTACATTATTACTGTAGTGTAACTAAAGGGGTTACATTAGTAACAGTAACATAGTAACTATGGTACAGGGGGAAGGGTTCTGGAAAAGGGGCTTTTTATGCAAAATAATCTGTCACGGGTAGATACCAATACCACTACGAGATGCCAAGGGCTACCCCCTTGCCTCTGTTACCTCGCTTCGCTCACTAACAGGAGACAAAGGTGTTGCCCTTGTCACTCTCCGTGGCTAGGTTTTTGGTTACTTGTGGGGGCTCGTGCTGCTTCTTTACTGGAGGTTGCTGGGATTTGGTTTACTGCTGCCAATGTTACTTGCTGCCATTGTTACAATTGCAGCTTTGCAGCTTTTGCAGCTTTGTTACCTGGTTTTTTATGTTGACATACTTTGACAGATGCGGCCACAACAAGCCCAAAACCGTTACCGCTAACATTTGATATCATTAGCTATTGTATATTAATGTCACTTTTTTGTTTACTGATTCACTGTTTTTTTTGTTTTTTCATGTGCGTATTCACTATATTTTTAAAGTTTTGTTGTTATTTTTAATTATTGCTTTTTCTATTTTGAATATAGCTATGTTATTTATATACTATTGCTATTCTACAGTATCATTATATGATATACTGTATTCATAAATTAAATTATTGGAGTAACAAAAATGACTATCAAGAATCAAGATATAATATGCGATCCTTGCCTCGATTCACTACGTCTTAGTTGGCCAAATGATGAAGAAATAGTTTCTAAATATGGAGGAAAATATATTAACATAGATGATTTTTCGGAACGTCAATTGAGTAAATGTGTTGTATGTTATGAATGTAACCAATTAATTTGGGATGGCGAGGATTGCTGGGAATTAAAAAACAATTGTAAACCTTGTATAGAACATTTGCCTAGAACATTTGCCAGAGGATAAATTTTTAAAACGGTATCATCAAACCTTAATATCCAGGAGCAGCTTATAAAACAACACAATTAAATACAATCATTAACATTAAATTAAAACGGAGTAAGTAACAATGTCTAAAATACATATAGAAACAGATCAAGAATACAAGGATAGAATTTTTGATGATTTGTTAAAAGATTCTGAAATACTATCAAGAATAAAAGCAGTAGTAAACCGAGATACTCGACAACATTTAATATTAACTGATATTAAATTGATATTGAGATTTGGATATAAATTAAAATAGATTTCGGTATCATAAAACCTTAAAACCTGGAGAAACACAATGACATTATTAAAATCTGTCACAAATAGAAAACAAGCCGCAGAAATTCATCAAGGTTTAACTGTAACTTCTAAAATGCCATGCAAAAGTTACAACACACCCGCCATTATGTGTAATGTTGGCAGTAAGTTAGTCAAGATTAAAAATTCTACCTGCAGCGGATGCTACGCATTAAAAGGCAGATATAAACAATATGCAAAAACAATAATTCCCGCAGGAATGCGTAGATATGAGGCAATCAAAAGTAATTCGCAATGGGTAGAGGCTATGGCCTTTGAAATAAATTACGAATATAACAAATTCGGGATTGATGTTTTCAGATGGCATGACAGCGGAGATTTAATAGACGTAGAGCACCTACAAAAGATATCAAAAATAGCAGAGTTAACACCTAACGTTAAACATTGGCTACCTACTAGAGAATATAAAATTGTTAATGATTATATGAAAGTTAACACCAACAACAAATACAGGCCTAAACCTAAAAACTTAATTATAAGGTTATCTGCTCATATGGTAGATGCTGCACCGACTGAGAATAGATATAATTTGCCAACTAGTACAGTATTAACAAAACCATTAAAAGAAATTAATTATAAAACTTTCAAATGTCCATCATTTAAGCAAGATAATCAATGTTTAGATTGCAGAGTATGCTGGAATCCAGAAGTTAAAAACGTAGCATACGCAAAACATTAATACGGTATCATCAAACATTAATATCACAGGAGTAATCGACAATGAAAATAAATATAAAACAGTTTGAAAAACATATTTTTACTAAAGGTGTTTTAGGATTGATAGATAATTCTAAGGATACAGATAAACTAGAATCGTATATTGAAAAAGTAAAAACATATTTACATAAAAAATATGATGACATAGATTTATCTAGTTGTAATTGTGGTCTTCATGATTTTGAAATGCAATTTAGTGATTTATTTTATTTGGAGGATTTATTAGACCATAAACAATCTTTGTCTTTTTGGTATTTTCAAGAACAGTTTAACGGCCATAGGAATTGGAGAGATAATTACTATTGGAATTTTCCAACTGAAATATATATAAAATAGAATTCGGTATCATCAATTAATTAAATACAGGAGTAAATAA
>Ga0098061_1000390_pt1 | contig 20791 bp, 20 predicted proteins | sample 22_taG_FD_92579 | JGI IMG/M metagenome (GOLD analysis project Ga0098061, IMG submission 92579) | Marine viral communities from the Subarctic Pacific Ocean - 22_ETSP_OMZ_AT15343 metaG | ecosystem: Environmental > Aquatic > Marine > Oceanic | place: Subarctic Pacific Ocean | collected 2015-01-20
TAGTTAGTTATTCTGTACCATCTTTTTCAAATGGTTTAATATCAAATAGAGTAATACCTCCTTGTAATGGACCTCCAGGCCCTGTCGGTCCTTGCATACCAGCAATACTTAACATAAATTTAGATCAATTTCAAAGTGAAACAAGTTGGGAAATACATGATTCAACAGGAGCCTTATTATATGCAGGAGGACCGTATTCAACAGCTCCTGACTATCAACCTCAATTTGAACCAGTTTGTTTACCTGTAGGACAGATATCTCTTACTATGTACGATTCATATGGAGATGGATTAGCAGGTAGTTTATGGGGAGGTAATGATGGTTCATATTATCTTATACAATGTGGAGATACTTTAGTATATGGAGATAGTGCAAACTATGGCACGGATACTACTCATATATTTCAATCTGATACATGTACACCTCCACCACCAGTATTAGGATGTACAGATCCAAATTATATAGAATATAATCCATTAGCAACACAAGATGATTCTTCTTGTTCTCTATTAAAGATATATGGATGTACAGATTCTACTATGTTTAATTATGATTCTATTGCAAATACTATGGATTATATTGATAGTTGTAATTATACTCTTATATTACACGATCTCGTAGGTAATGGTTGGGTAGGTAGTAAATTAGAAATATATCAAGATGATACTACTATATTCTATATGAATGGATATGGTACAAGTCAATCTTTTACAATACAATTAAACGCTCCTGAGATAGTAAAAACTAAATTTTTTGTTAATGCTCAAGCTAGTGCAACAGCTTTAGAATGTGGTTTTACTTTGATAAATCCAATAGGTGATACTTTAGTAAGTGTCGTTCCACCTTTTATAATACCCTTTGCTATATATACAGCTACAACATATTGCGGAAATGAATGTATAGAAGTTGTAGAGGGTTGTATGGATACAACAGCATTTAATTATGATTCCTTAGCTAATACGTTGGAAACTTGTTATTATTATCCAGGATGTAGTAGTCCAGCTTATTTAGAATACCACGTTGATACTACTAATGGTTATTATACAGATATTAATATACAAGATAGTTGTTATACTTTAGCTATATTTGGTTGTATGGATTCATCAGCGTTTAATTACGATCCTATAGCAAATGTAGATAATGGCGGGTGTGTTCCCGTTGTTATGGGATGTATGCAACCTCTAGCTTTTAATTATAATATTTTAGCAAATACACCAGATACGTGTATAGCATACTTGTATGGATGTACAGATCCAAGTATGTTTAACTACAACCCACTTGCAAATTGTGATGATGGAAGTTGTACGCCTTATATATTTGGGTGTACTGACTCAACAATGTTTAATTATAACCCCTTAGCCAATGCTGACAATAGTAGCTGCACTCCTTTTATTTACGGTTGTACAGATCCTTCGATGCTTAATTACAATCCTTTGGCAAACACTGAAAACTTCAGTTGCATACCATATGTTTATGGATGTACTGACTCTACTGCTCTCAATTACGATTCTACCGCTAATACAGATAACGGTTCGTGTATACAAATTGTTAAAGGATGTATGGATCAGAGTGCATATAATTATAATAACCTTGCTAATATCAATGATAGTCTTTCTTGTCTTTTCTCTGCTGGTTGCGTTACTGGCCCAGGTATTCCTTATTGGTTAAACGATCCTTGTTACGCTTGGGTAATATCAGTAGATGATTATTGTTGTGATATAGAGTGGGATGGAATATGTCAACTAACATATAATCATTGTTCCGATGGATGGCCTCTACCTCCAGCTAGAATAATACAAGAAAAAGAATTATTAAAGATTACAGATTTATTAGGTAGAGATATAAAAGAGATTAATAATCAGTTATTATTTTATATATATAAAGATGGTACTGTAGAAAAAAGAATTATTAAATAATATAAAAATGTTAGGAACAGGATTAAGTATAGCAACCCCAATACCCGCATTAGTTGATAATGCTGATATCTATTCTTTGGATTTTAATGGTAGTAGTCATTTTCTTAATTTAGCTAATGTTGTAAGTGATATAGATACAGATAAAGGTTCTGTAACTCTATGGTTTAAAGCAGATGCTGATACTACTTCTCAGATATGGAAGTGTAATCAAAGTACAAGCGCTGCTAATAATCAATTACAAATATATTATAATGCAAGTAATAATAAAATAGTATTTCAACAAAAATATGCTGGTACGTCAGCTGCTTTTACTTCAGCTGAAATTACTGTTGGTGATGATTCTTGGAATTTTGTCGCTATGTCTTGGACAACTGATGCTATGGTAAGTAATTTGAATGGAACTACTCATGCTAGTCAAGCACAAGAAGGAGATCCATTTAACCCTGGTAAATGTACAGCTGCTAAAAACGCAGCTGCAGATAATTTATATTTTGATGGGCATATAAATGAGATTGCTATGTTTGATGTTGCGTTGACTGGGGCTCAAATGATTGCTATATATAATAGTGGTTTACCATTTGACTTAACAGTGAATAATGGGGATTATACTCAATCTCGTGATCTGATAGGTTATTGGAGATTTGAAGCGGGAACAGGAACAACTGTTGCAGATAGAAGTAATAATGGTAATACGGCAACTATATCTCATTCAGGTTTATATACAACAGATACACCTTAACATGGCAATTAAATATATAATATTAAATACAAGTGAATTAGATAGTTTAGATTTTAATGAATTATTAAATACTAATAAAGATATGTGTAGAAAAAGTGCAGATGGAACTAAGGCTATTATTTCTTATAAGGGAACAATTCCAAGTACCTTAATAGGAAAAACAGAATATACAAATAGTGAGTTATTAATTATTGTAAATAGTATTAATGGTGAATGGTATATAGATCCCGAATTATGATTAGAATATTAATAATACTATTTTTATGTATTTCAACTACAGCTGTTGGACAGATTAAGAAATATTTTAAATTTTCTACATTTTATGCTGCAGCAAGTGGTGGAACATCTATATCAGATGTAGATGTATTTTCTGTTACAAATGGACTAGAAACATCAACTGTTAAAACTCCATTTGATTATAACCTAGCTTTTGGTATTAGAAAGATTGCTAGATTTGGATATGAAAATAGAGCTAATACTTTTTACGATGGGGCAGAAACATCTTGGTCAGATGGTGCTAGTATAGGAAAGAAATCTGGATTAGAGTTTCTATTTGAAACAGATATAAAGAGACAAGAAGGTGTAAAATATATAGATCAACATCATTTCATTAGATACGTAGGTAATTGGTATATATTAAAAGGTGAATACTTACAAGATGGTTTTGCTGATATAGAATATTTTGAAACATCGGAAAGATTTAGATATAATATAGGTAAGCTATCTCTTAATATAGGTTTAGCACAAAGATTATCTGAACCTTATAGTTATGATCCATTAGAAGAATGGATATTAGACAATGGTAAAATACATTATACTTATTTAGCTATACAAGAAGGATATAAGATAGATGTATATAATTCAGAATATAAAGACCCGAATGGAAATATAGTAGCAACTTCAGTCGAAGTCTGGGAAGAAGTTGTAATTCCTAAGGTATTATCAGAATATGCGGAAAGAAAAAGGAATGAATTAGATAAAAAAATGCAACAATCTTTAGTATTAGGTTTAGATTATTATTATTATAAGAAAGATTTTTGGTTACATACTTGGGCAAACTTAATGCCTTGGCACTATGATGATGGCGGTGAATACTCATATAATAACTATGAATCAAATGCTTGGAGATATATGAATAGAAAACAATGGTTTGATTACTCAGGTGGTTTAATATTTGGGTATAAGTTAAATAAACACTTAGGAACATTTGTAGAGGGAAAGTATAATAAATATTGGAATAGGAAATGGTATGACTTTAAGTTTGGCATAAATTATATAATATTTTAAAATGATTAAGTATTTATATTTTAGAGCTGAAGCTACAGTAGCAAATGATGATGCAACTGGTGATTCAGTATGTTATCCTGTTAGTAGTTTATTAGGTATGGAACCAACAAGTGATACAGAGTTAACTTTATATTTTAAACAACTAAGTAATATATTTAGTGATTCAGAAGATGCAGATGATAATGAAGGTAAAACAGATATAGTAAAATTAACTGTAGGTACTAATGCCCATAAAACAGCTATGAAGAATATAGTAGATGCTATAGTATATGGTAATGAATCTTTCATAGTTGTAGGAGATGATCGATCTACAGTTACCGAATATATATCTGGAATAACTGCTGTAGTAAGTATAACAGTTAGAGGAGTAAATAATTAGGAAATATGAATAAATTTTTGTACCTTTGATACTATGCCAATATTAACAACATTAGATGGTATACCTGTATTTTCTTCAATTAAAGAAACTTTAAAGTATGCTGAGGAGAGAGGCTTAGGAAGGACCTATCATTTTCATAGGTTTAGTACGGGTATTAATACATATAGAACAGGTTATATGGCAGGACTATCACATAAGGACGCTTTGAATCTAAAACTTACTCCTGGTACTAGTTACAGTGTAAGTAGTAGTATTCGTGGTAGTGGTGGCAGTGGTCGTAGTAGAGGTGGATATTAAATAAATTATGAATATATTAAGTAAAATATTTTCAAGTGGAGCTACAGAACTCGTAAAAGGTGTAGGTGGTGTAATAGATAGTTTACACACTTCTAAAGAAGAAAAACTTGAAGCAGAAAGAAAAGTTAAAGAACTTATCTCTAGTTATGAAATAGAGATGGAAAAGAATATTACTGAGAGATGGAAAATGGATATGCAATCTGATTCATGGCTTAGTAAAAATATAAGACCACTAGTTTTAATATTTCTAGTAGTATCTACAGTATTATTAGTTTTTATTGATGCTGGAGTTATTGCTTTTGAAGTTAAGGCTTCATGGGTGGATTTATTACAATTAGTATTAATAACCGTGATCGGCGCCTATTTTGGTGGACGATCACTAGAAAAAGTAAAAAAATAAATTATGGATTTTAGCACAAGTAGAGCAGGTAGTAGTTCTGACTCAAAAAGGATTAAAGACGCTATAGAAGAAGGTAATTGTGGGGCATTTGGTTGTTGTGGGGCAAGAGTACATAAAGGAGCAACAGCTGTTACAGGCATAACTTCTGGTACATATTACGCAGTTTATTTTCCAATGACAATTACATTAGTAGAATGTACATTTCATAATTGGGAAGATGATACTGGCGCTGTAGGAGAGACGGGTGATTTAGCAGGATTGGTTGTAGCAGCAGGAACAACTCTTTTTGGAAATCTTAAATCAATTGATTTAACAAATGCCGCAGATGTAGTTGTTTTATATAAAACATGTTAGGAATAGGTTTGATGTCAAAGCCAATTAAAGAACCTTTTATAAATAGATACTCTATATTATTTAATGGTTCTACTCAATATATGAATGTAGATACTGTTGCAGAGATTATAGATAAAGACAAAGGTACTTATGCTGCATGGGTAAAATTTAACAGCACTTCTACAACAGGCATTATACTAAAGTCAAGCGTTAACACTTCTAACCATATCACCATAGCTTATGGAGGTTCTGCTAATGAAATGATATTTATTTACAAGGCAGGTGGTTCGGCAAAAAAAGTAGAACATTCGGTAACAGTAGAAGGTACAGGTAATTGGGTACATTTAGCCATGACTTGGGACACTTCAAGAGACGAATTAAAAGCTTATATAAACGGAAGTCAAGTAGGCGGCACAGTAGGTAGTTTAGGTGAATTTTCAGGCACAATAGATACAGTTACTTCTGGAAAAAATTCTTTAGCGAATGATACATATTTTATTGGGTATATAGATGAAGTAAGTATATTTAATGACGTTATTGATTTTAACATATTGTATAATAATGGAGTACCTCATGATTTAAATATGACTACTTTTAAGAAGAACTTATTAACTTATTTAAGATTTACAGAGGGAAGTGGAACAAGTGTAGGAGATTCATCTGGAAATTCTATTGAAGGCACATTATTTAATTCTCCAACTTGGAGTACAAACACACCTTAAAATGAGAAAATACGTAATAGTAAATACAAGTATATTAGATGAGTTAGCTTTTAATGAATTAAAAACTACATCTAAAGATACAGTAAGAAAGAATGTAAACGGAACAAAAGCTATTGTTTCGTATGAAGGGACAACCCCAAGTGGATTGTCTGAAGAAACAGAATATACAAACGATCAATTAAGAGCCATCGTAGATGATGTTAATGGTGAATGGTATATAGAATCTGAAGAATAAAATAATAACTTAAAAATAAATAAATTATGTCAAAGTATAAAAGTCCAACTGGAGGAAGTGGTAAAAGAACCACCAACCTCTTTTATAGATCAGGGATAAATTCCCTATTAAGCAGAATTGAAAAATTAGAACATAGTGTTAATTGTTGTAATCTTGATAAAGATACAATGTATACTCTTGCAGGTAGTACAAGTTTAGTTCGTAAAACTCATAATCATAATACGATTCTATGGGATTGTAGTGCTGATGATGCATTATTACAATTATGGTATGGTACTAAAGGTGATACATGTACAGTTATCTTAAATGCAGATGCTCACGCAGATGGTGGGGGTATCGGTTCATCAAGTGGTGCTCAAGGAAGTTTTTGGGGTACTCTTTCTCTTATAATCGCAGGAGCTACTGCTGACGAATCAAGAGCTCAACAAGTTGCTTCAGATGCTACAGCTGCAAATTTTGATTTCATTATCTTAGATGATAATGGTACTGCAACTGGAGGTCAAGCAGGTAATAGATTGCACTTTGTATGTACTACAAATGGTCAGTGGCATGTTGATGGGCAATTAACTACAGCTGGTGTACCAGGAACAGTTGCTCCAATTACAAGTGCAATAGCATAATAATTGCAATTCTGGATTTTTTTACTACCTTTGTGGTGATTAATCAAATTAAAACCATATGGATAATGTAAAAAAACTAAGAGAACATTTGCTCACAAAGGGCAGAGACAAAAGTTACAATGAGTTGGCCGAGCTTTATCAGATTAAAGATAAGGCTGGGCACATCTCAGGAGAAAGAGTAAGAGGAGTATGGAGACGATTAAAAGTTTCTAGAGATCCTCAATCAGATAAGAACCTTCCAAAGGTTGTTAATGAAAACGGTAAGAAATTTATCGATTACTCTGGATCTGAAATTACAACCTTAGAAGACTTGGTTGATACTGTTGGTGTCAACCTTGACTTCTGGGATGTTAAAAGTTTTAGGGCTTCGACCTGGCAAGATTTTAACGGAGATACAAAGTATGCGGTAAGAGCAACTTTTGATCAAAGTAAAGAAGCTAGAAATAAAGTACGTGAAGAGTTTATAGAGGATGCTATTAAGTATGCTCCTAAATACAAACCCGTAAAGTACCCTAAAGCTAAAAGTAAAGAGAAGGTTGCATATGAAGTTAACTTACCAGATTTACATTTAGGTAAGTTAAGTTGGGGAAAGGAAGTAGGACATAAGTATGATGTTAATATAGCTAAAGATATTTATGTTCAAACAGTTGATAAATTGTTGGCATATTCTCAGAACTTTCATGTAGACAAGATAATCTTTCCAATAGGAAATGATTTACTTAACTCAGAAGGTTTGACAAGTGCCACAACAAAAGGAACACCTCAACAGGATGATGTAAGATGGCAGCGATCCTTTACGATGTGTAGAGAGATGCTTGTAGAAGTGATTGATAACTTAAGATTAATAGCGCCTGTAGAGGTGATAATAGTTCCAGGTAATCATGATTATGAGCGGATGTTTTACATAGGTGATGTCATATATGCTTGGTATCATAATTGTGATGAGGTAGAAGTAGACAATAGTCCTTCACCAAGAAAGTATACAACTTATGGGGTAAACTTAATTGGACTCACACATGGTTCTAGCGAGAAGCAAACTGATCTACCATTGATCATGGCTTCAGAGAGACCAGAGTTATGGGCAAAAGCAACTCATACTGAGTGGCATATAGGTCATCTGCATAAAGCCAAATCTATGAACTGGGTAGATATAGATGAGAGGTTTGGCACAATAATAAGGATATTACCTTCCTTATCTGGAACAGATGCTTGGCATCATGAGAAAGGTTTTGTTGGTAATACTAGGGCCGCTCAAGCTTATGCTTGGGGAAAAGAAACTGGATATAAAGGTCATTTCCAGGTAAATGTTAATGAATTAAAAATAAATTAAAATGGCAAAAAGTAGTAAAGTAACAATGAGTCTTACTATGCGTAGCTCTGACATTATTCCTACAGGTTTAGATCGTTCTGTGTCTATGACATTAACAGCGAGTGATGATACATCTGAGTTTGGTAAAATGGTAATAGGTACTAGTTATGAGCAATTAGATAAAAGTGCTATTGCTGATAGAGCTTATGTATATATAAAGAATACTAGTTCTACTTCTACAGTTGTAATATCTATAGCTATGGATGAAAGTAGTGATGGTGGTACTAGCGCTGGTAATCATAAAGGACCTATATTTTCACAACTCGCTGTAGGTGAGTTTGCTCTATTACCTTATAAAGATGTAGGTGCACAAGCTAGTAGTGACTTAGGTATTCATGTAAAAGGTAGTGCAGCAGGAGAAATAGAGTATCTAATATTTGAATTAGATTAATAATTAAAAAAAGAAAATAAAATGGCGGTAACAAAAAAATTTACAGCTGGTCTAAAGTTTAATACTAATAATGTATTTCCGAATGCAGTTAGTATATCTGAAACTATGACAGTAACAGTAGACGGTGATGCAGCTACGAGTGGTTCTATAAAAGTAACTAGTAGTAATCATATTGCAGTATGTACTGCAGATCCAAGTGCTGGCGATGATGGGGATGGATTAGATTCTGGAGCCAGAGCTTTTGTATTTGTAAAGAATGTAGGAACTAATGATGACGGAGATATAGAAATAGAAGATAATGCTAATGCAAGAATAGCGCATCTTAAATCAGGAGAATGGGCATTCCTTCCTTTTATGCATAGCTCTTCAGCAGATGCTTCTGTTAAAGTTAGCGGGGCTAGTGCTACAGCGGGGTATGCTGAGTATGTAGTTATAGAGACTACAACTACAGATTATTAAGATGGCTAAGTGTGAGCATGGTAACGAGATAGGCCAATGTGGTTTATGTCGTAGGAATAGACATATAGAACAGTTTGGTGGGAATCATTCTGGTGATGTAAGTACTACTAAACAAAATGGGGGACTTACTAAATTATATGTAGAGGAAGCTATGGAAGAGAATCCTCCTAAAGAACGTGAACAAAAAGAGGAAGAAATGATGAAAGAGTATGTTAAAAGAAGTTTTACAGTAACTCCTGAAGTAAGTAAAGAAGAGGATGCCGACTAAATTTATAAGATTATACGATAGTAAATTTACCAAATTAACTGGTGATAAGTTTGAACTAGCGCTTATTAATTATAGTGAGGATACAGATCATTTAGCTACTCCAATATCTGGTACTTATGATGGTTCGATAAAGGAGAGTATAGATATAGGGGGATATAATACTATACATACAGGAACTCTTGGAGATCCAACATCTCACGTAAGTAATTACCCTGGTGTATCTTCGCCTAAACCTAAGATATATCCTAGGCAAATGTATATAGTTAATGATGCGAGTAGTGTTGCTAGTAATTTTGATGCTGAAGTATCTTTGGGTGATATAATATATATTCAGGATAGTGGTAGTGATACTGATATACATGCTTTTGAAGTACGGGCGGTAGCAGGAGATATTGATACATTTGAAGATATAACAGGTACTACTGTAACTGTTTCTAGATGTTTAGAATGTGATGCAAATACTAATAATGTTATAAAGGTAGTATCAAAAGATGTAGAGAACGAGGAAGGAGGGTGGATTCCTGCTGATGCTGCTTTAGAAAAGAATGCTGGGACTTTAGCTCGTAAAGAAAGTTCTACTGATTCGTATATAGAGGTTGACTATGGTGATATTAGGGCTTATAAAGAGGATCCTAATGATGCATTGCAGATGCTTGTTACTTTTAGAGAGGATATATTTCCTTCAGGCGGTCATGTATATTTAGAAGATATTACACACAATGGTAGTTTAAATGATTTGATTATCGATGCTTCTTCTTATATGGGAGATGAGGTCCAGATTCAAATAGAAATAGATAATTCAGCTGCTCCAGAAACATTTAAATGGAGATTTGGTGATTATATATCTGGTACTACTCCTGCTAGTGCATATGCAGAGACGCAGAGAGGTTTGTCTGTTCATTTTATACCATTAAAACTAGCTGGTGGCGAAATAAAAGTTAAGTGGTTGGCTTTAACGGGGCATCATGCTACAACTGAGAATTGGACATTTACTGTGTATCCAAATAATAAAAGACTTTATAAGAATAAAATATTAGAACTAAACGCAATATATAAATAAGAATGGCAACAAGAATAGGGAATAGAACAAGGCGTATAGAAGTAATTAGTAGAATACAAGCTATGTATAGTAAAGGAACATCTAGCGATGATTCTCGTTTATCAGCTAGACATGTATATTCTAAAATAAAAACTGCTAGATCTTATCTTTTAAAAAAGGAATTAGAACGAAGAAAATCTCCTCACACTATTTCAGAATGGAATATACAGACTATACCTTGTGTCTCTATGTTATTAGTCCCTCCACATGAATGTCCTTGTGTTCCTCCTGTTGGTTGTAAGATATTAAGATCTGAGTGTCCTATACCTAAACCTATTCAGAGTAACTTAACAGGACCTTATTTAACTGATGTTACTTCATTAGATGGGAGTATAATTTTTACTGCTACTACATGGTCACGAAAGAAATATAGATCTGCAGATAAATATACAGCTAGTCAACCAGACTATTTTTTGAGAGATGAGTATTTATATATAACTGTAAATACTGATTTAGAGGTTATTTCTCTTAGCGGTGTTTTTGAGGATCCTGATGAAGTTGAGCGTTTTGCTGAAGTATGTACGTGCGCAGAATGTAAAAGTCCTATTATAACTTGTCAACCTCATTATGATAGATGGTTAAAGATGGATGAATATTTAATAGAGCCTCTTGTAAGCTTAGCAATGAAAGAGTTATTAATGCTTGGTAGTTTTATACAGGATAATACTAATGACGCTAACGATAATACAACACATGCAAAAAAATAAGCGTAATAAAACATTAGTAGATTCTTATAAAGATTTTCAAAAATCTGGGGATAATATCTATAAAGTAAATAAAGATGTATATAGAAATATATGTATAGAGTTTAATGAAATGCTTATTGACTATATAATTTCAGATTCTGGTGAAGTATCGCTTCCATGTAGATTAGGAACGTTACGAATAAAAAAGATTAAAAGTAAAAATAGGAAAATGGTAGATTGGAAGTTAACTAAAGAGTACGGTAAACTTATATACCATTTAAATATGCATACAGATGGTTATTATTATAAGTGGCATTGGAAAAAGAAAACTGCCTTATTTACTAATAAATCTGTTTACTCTTTTGTCCCATTAAGAAGACATAAGAGAGAAGTGGCGCAATTATTAAAAGATAACAAAGTAGATTATTTTATATAAATATTTGAATAATGAGTGAAATGGCTTTAGTAGGTATAGAAAGAGTAATCTCTAGTGTTTATAGAGATCTTAGACCTAAAACACAATTAGAGGAAAGTGATTTGATAGAATGGGCTGGAGAAGCTCTAGAACAAATAGGGGCGTACACTCAGTATACTGAAGCTGTTGATTATATAACAGTAGCAGATTATAAAGCTTTAATACCATGTGGACTTCATAAGATAGTTAGATTGGCATATAAATATACACCTGGAGATCCTTGTGGTTGTGCTTTTAAAATAAGTAGTACTGATGGTACTAGTTCTACATGTACTTGTACAACTTGTGGGGGTTGTGAAACTACTGATCCTTGTGCTGATTTAGAAACAACATCTGAAAGTACTCTTGTAACACAAACTAAACAACTTATAGACTATCATCTTACATATAGATTTTCTAGGACTAGCGCTTATTTCAAAGAATGGAAACCTATGAGACTTGCTACTAGTAATTATGCGAAAGCTAAGACTGCTCATTGTGCTAATTGTATTAATATAAGTAACACATGTGATGCAGAGTATTCAGTAGATCATCCTTATATAAGAACAAGTTTTCAAAATGGACATATATGTTTAGCATATATTAAACAACCTTTAGATGATAGAAATTTTCCTTTAATACCAGATCAAGTATCATATATAGAAGCTATTAAGAGATATTTAATTATGAAAATCTCGTATGCAGATTTTTTAAAAGGAGCTATACATCCTACTATCTTTGCAAAGTTAGAAGATGATTGGCATTGGTATTGTGCACAGGCTAGGAATAAAGCTAATATGCCTGATAGTATTGATAAGTTACAGAATATGGTAGATAGACATGTACGGCTTATCCCACATAGAAGTGGTTATTATGGTTTCTTTGGAAACGTTAATAATGCAGAACAATTAAGATTTGGAAATGAATAAAAATAAATAAAAATAAAAATGGCGAGAAATTTAACAACAACATTAGCTTTAAGTTTAGCAAGTGCTATAGGAGATTCTAATACTATTAGTGTGAACGTTGCTGAAACTTTATCTATGGATGATGCAAAATCTGTAATAAATACTTTTATGGTAGGGACTTCTAGTGCTAAAACTATATCTTTAGCAGATATAACTAGAGCTTTGGTATACGTTAGAAATATTGAGACTAGTGGTACTAATACTATAAAGATTATAGATCACGCAGGAAGTATAGTTCTTACAATACTTAAAAAACAAGAATGGGCTGTATTCCCATATACTCCTAGTACATCGGCTGGTACAGCAGTACTTAAAGCACAAGCAGTTGGAGCTCAACAAAAGTTGGAGTATGCAATTATAGAATTTGCTTAATAGATAATATAAATGGCCGAAGAAAATAAAAATAACGCAGGAGATTCTGCTGCTGGTTCATCATTAAAAAAATCAATAACTGTTTCTCCAAGTAAGGGGATGTTTTCAGATAGTAGTCCTGAGACACAACCTGAACGTACTTATAAATTTGCTTTAAATGCAATAAATGAGTCGGAGCAAGGAGACCAAGGATTTTTAATTAATGAGGTAGGTAACTATGAATGTTCAAGTCTAAGAGCAGATGTATGGTGTGTTATAGGTCATGTGTATATGGATGATGATAAGGCTATTGTTTTCTTAGCTGGGAATAATTCTAGTCTTTCTGGGTGGGGAAGAATAGTACAAATAGATAAAAACTGTAAAGAGGAGATTATTCTAACGTCTAGTTGTCTTAACTTTAGTCCTGATAATCCTATTCAAGCTATTTATAGGATAAGAAGAGGATGTGAGAGAACTATTTATTTTACTGATAATAATAATTCAGTAAGAGTTTTAAATTTAGATTCATTAAGAGATTATTTAGGAGATGCATATGAAGATCATATAGCAATTACTGAAGCGGGGCCTAATCCTGGTGACTGGCATTTCCATGAATGGATATGGGATTGTGAAAAATTTGCAATGTTTCCTACTCTTAGTGTACCAGATATAGACATAGATTCTATTATAGATGGTGGAGGTGCGATAAAATTAGGAGTCTATCAATTCTGTGTAGCATATCAAGATGAGGATTTGAATTCTACAAATTTCTTTGATATTTCAAAACCTATTCCTATTTCTGCAGATCCTATTGGAAGTCCTGTGCAAGAACCCGATGCGTATGATATTCAAGGTGGAGATAATACTATATTTGCTGCTACTAATAAAACTATAGTTCTTCGCTTTGATTATGTAGATACGTCTTATGCTTTTTTAAGATTAGTATGTATACCTTCAACATCTGCTACAGGAAGAATAGATGGAGATGTATGGGAGATTGAAAGTATTCCTATTACGAGCGAAACTTTTACATATTCATTTTCTGGTTACGATGAAGTAAGTACTCCAAAATTAGGATTAGATGATATATTAATTCCTAGTTTAACTTTTGAAAGAGCTAAAACGCTAGAACAAATAGATAATAGATTAGTATTAGGTAATGTAAGTAATTCTATTCTTAATTGGGCTCCTTTTCAACAAGCGGCTAATGATATAAATGTTAAATATCGTACTCGAGGATTGTATGCATATTCAACACATCATGGGGGACCTTTATCTTATAGATATTATAATAACTATAGGTCTTTTATGCGTGATGAAGTATATGCTTTAGGAATAATATGGGTATTTAGAAATGGAAAAGAGTCACCTGTATTTCATATTCCAGGCAGAGCTCCTGATAGAGATCCTTTTGGAGGTACTTTTCCTTTTAATGGTGTAGATGGTGCTGATCCTAATGGCCCTATGTCCCAAGATGCAGGTGGAACGGCTGCTTCTCATTATACTGGTTGGGTTAGAGCAGAACATAATAGAGCTCCTATTAGAAATTCTGGTACAACACTTGCAGGACAAACTTATGGAGACGGTACTTCAATGCCAGGAGGGGGTTGGGATACTGATATAGTAACAACCTCAAATGATTTGACTAATGGTTTTATTAATCAGAGAGCCATGGATTGTAATACTGAGCACTTAATAGGATATTCTTCTGATCCTGTAACTAACGGAGCAACTGAAGATTTTTGTACTCGTAGATGGAATGTATATAATACAGCTATAAGAACTGATTATTATTGGATAGATGAAAATGGTAACAGATCTACACAACAATCAGATTCTGTAGATCTTGTTACTGAAGGATATATGGGATACTATGAATGTAAAGATTTTATTTATTCTGATAAGAAAGATTGTGCTGGTGATAGAGTATTTCCAGAAGGAAGGATAAGACATCACAGAATGCCTGATACTACTTTAGAACCTCATTTTTATGGAGATCCTGATCATAGAGTAACAGCAAATTCAAATAGAGGAATGACTTGTGTAAATACAAATCCGTATAGTTCTGATGATCCTTGGAATGATGGTGCTTTTGCAACAGGTAGTGCTACTCATTGTTGTCAAACTGAAGGATTAGGTGATAGCACGCTTGGTCCTGATATTAGCGGTAAAGGTCGTTCAGGTTCTTATTTATGTGATAGGATTGTATCTCTTGGAGTTAAATTTCTTAATGTTCAAATACCTACTGGATATGAAGAAAGGCTTCAGGGTTTTAAAATTGTTAGAGCTCTTCGAGGGGTTAACGATAAATCTGTATTAGATAAGGGAATAATATTCTATAATCAATGGTCTGGAACAAGTGGTAATTGTGATGAATTATCAGGTGTTTTAAATATAGGAAATAATGTTAATGGTTTTCAACCATCTGATAGTCCTTATACAATGTGGCAACAAGTAGGAGGGGTAAGTAAAGGATTTAGACATGGAGAAAATACTGGAGCTGGTAATGGTAATGATTGGCGTGAATGTGAGAATGATGCAGTAACTACTCTTCTTAGGCCTATAGGCGGATTTAGTACAGATTGTCCTGCTAATGATAGGGATAATAGATGTATGCCTTTTTGGTTAGAGAATGATTGTGGCCCAAATGATTCTTGTACTTTCGGAATTGGTAGTAACTGGAGTGAGTATGGGCCTTTTGTAGGATATCCTTATATGAATTTAGAGTCTCATTATGTTACTGATGGTGCTGAACAAAATTATTGGTCTAAAAAAGCATTTTCTGGTGGTAATTTTAACTTATCTTATCACGGTCCTTTAGGTAAATTTAGTACAAATAATATAAGAGCAGAATTTCTAAAAGTAGAAAGAATTCTTGCAGGAAGAGTAAGAATATTAAAAGATGATACTCATGAGAATTGTGGGGATTGTGGAAGTCCAAAAAGACCTGCTAATTGGATGTATTGGCTAATTCAATATGATCATAGTTTTGTACCTTCTTATAATCAAGGCGTACTTTTTGAATCTAATGATACTCATTTGAGTAATAATAGTTCTCCGCCAGGTAATGGTTGTGATGGTGAATGGAAATGTCTTCGAGGTGAATATAATGACCAACCATTAGTAAATAGAAGAATAGTAGCTCAATCTTATATTGGTAAAGGCGGTACTATGGCTGGCTTATTTAGTAATGATACATTTAGAAATGGTTATGCCCAGAATGAAACATATGTAATAGAAGTTATGAATAGTGTTTTTGATTGGCAACACTATGCTGCTGTTGATACTAATGGCCAAAATTGGGGTTTTAAAACAGGAATACCTTTTCCTTATTATGGAAATTATGCTATATCAGGAAGAGCACAACCTAATACACCACCAACTAGATATTTAAGTCCTCCAGGAGATAGTAGTTGTTTTCAAGTAGCAGATGAGAATCATCCATCTGAGTATGATAGGGGTTATAGTGGTAATGGTAAAATACAAAGTACTGGTTATTATGGATCTCTTAAGAAAAATGCTCCAAATGCATTCTCTGGTTTAGCAGGATTAAAATATGTATCAGCTAGTAATAGAATTCATAGATTTGGAAAAGATTATCCTGCTCCTGGAATAGTTGATGATCCTGTAGATATTTCTTATTATATTTTTGGAGGTGATAGTTTTATATCTAAATTTGCATTTAGAAAAACAAATCATAATAGTCTTTGCTATAATTGTGATGGTTCAGGATCTAGAACAGGAGCAATGTTTATGAATGCTGTAGTATGGTACTGGACAGAATCTTATATAAATTGTGAATATAGACATAGTTTAGGTAATGCAGCAAGCCCAGGTTCAAATATATATTATGACTCTAATTATAGTTCACATTATCCATATTGGACTGAAGGTAATACTAATGATGGTTTAGGAATGTTTAAAGGCGGATTTTTAGATTCTGAAAATAGATTTGAGGTATCAGGATGGCAAAGTACTAAAACTCATAGTTATCATGGTAATGTATATAATATAAATCCTGATTATTTAAAGGATAGTGGCGAGAAACTATATATGGGTTTACCAGAAACATATGATTATTGTGGGGTATGTTCTGAAACTTTTACAGATAGAATAGTATATTCTCAACAATCTTTTAAAGAAGAAATAGCAGATAATTATAGAATATTTTTAACAGATAATTATTCTGATATTCCTGGACATAGAGGAGGTATAACAAACTTATGGGTTCTTGGTAGTACAATTTATGCACATACTGAAGAATCTTTATGGAGGTTACATGCTGCAAGACAAGAAGTTAAAACAGATAATAAAAGTTTAAGAATAGGTACAGGAGCATTTTTAGGAGAACCCCCACAAGAAATGGCTGAAGCTGAGTTTGGTTATTTAGGATCTCAATCTCAGTGGGCTACTATAGTAACAGAAAACGGTACATTTTTCCCAGATGCACGACAAGGTAGAGTATATTTAATAACAGGTGATAAAAGTCAAGATATATCCAATGTAGGTATGAGAAATTTCTTTGAGGAAAATTCAGAAATGCTTATAGAAAAACAATATAAAGAAGTTACTGGAGAAGAATTTCCTCTTAAAGATACTCCACATCACCCTCATGGTAGCGGTTATATAGCTACTTATGATTCTAGGCATACAAGATATATACTGACTAAGAAAGATTATAAAGTATTACAAGAATACGAATTATTAAATGGTTATAGATATAATCACGATGATCCAGATATTCACGCTTTATACGATCCTAATACACCTGCTTTATATCTTCAAACTATAGGAGCTATTGATGATAGTACTGGATATACTGTTTGGGTGTATACACGAAATGGGATTGATAGTATATTATTCAGTCCTTTTGATGAATATTTTATGTTTAGAAATCATTCGTGGACAATAAGTTTTAATACATCATCAGGTTCTTGGGCTTCTTTTCACTCTTATAAACCTAATACATATATTACATTAAAGAATTCTTTTTTAAGTAGTAAATGTAGATTTCATAATATGTATGACGATGGTAAAGATATTCCTATGTATTTATATAAACATACTACTAATCCTGCTCATAGTAATTATGGTGTATATTATGGAGAAGTCCAACCTTTTATTATTGATTTTATAGCTACACAAAATGCTATTCAAACTTATGAATATAATAATATACATTATATAACACATGCATCAATATATAATGAGACAACTAGAACTTATTTAGACCAAAGACATTTAACTTTTGATCACGTTACTATATACAATAGTTATCAATGTAGTAATAAATTAAATTTGGCATATAAAGAACTTAATCCTTCTACTTCTCTTATTGCTTCTACATCTGACTTTTCTGGTCAACCTTCAGGCATTATAAATTTAACTAGAAAAGAACGTACATGGTCATTCAATGCTTTTAGAGACGCAATATCTGATAGAACTTTACCTATGTTTACTTCTGATTGGTTTGTTCCTGGAATGTATCAGGCTTATGGTGAAGGAGAATTTTCTATTGTTAATCAATCTGCAGTAACGGGTAAACAATGGTTCGATGCGCAGAGATTTAGAGATAAATATTTGGGTATTCGGTTTTATTTTCGTAACTTTGCTTCAGGACAATCCTATGATTTATCTGATACGCTTACAGCAAGTAATTGTAAATTAATATTTAATTACTTATGGACACAACAAACATTTAGTGCAAGATAATGAAAAATTATTATGATATATATCAAGCGGGGGGGAGAACAGGAGCTTCTTATGGTAGAAGAAATGCTCCAGACCCACCAGATCCAGATCCGACATTTTGGGACCATGTTCAGGATGTAGGAGAGTTTGGGTTAAATATGGTAGCAACTCCGTTTGAAACTATAACAGGGGTTAACTTTTATGATCCTGAATTCGAGAGTGATTTTATGCAGAATACTAGTGATATTGGTTCTGCTGTTCTTAGTACTGGAACAGATCTGGCAGGTAATATTTTTGCTCCAGGACTTTATGGTGAAGCTAAAAAAGGTGCTAGTTCACTTGGCCAAGGACTTGGATTAAAAGATGCTACTCATGGAGAACATACTTCATTTGGTTCAAAAATGGCGGGTACTATTGAAGCAGTTGGTTCTGGAGTGCCGCTATATGGAGCGGGTGTTGGGCAAAATGTTCAAACAGGTGGTAATGTTAGAAGATACCAAACACAAGGAACTGTATCAGGATCTCCAATAGGAGGACAATTTCAGGGAATGTCTCCTGCTTTTATGCAAAACGCTCCTCAACAAATGATGCCCTACTTACAAAATATGTTTAGTCCTCAGGGTATGGGTGGTGGTCAGATATTTGGTCAAATGAGTCAAATGGGTCAAATGGGCCAACAATCTGGTTTCGGATCTCAAGAAGGAAGTTGGCAAAATTATATGGGTAATTTAGGACAAAGTTCACCAGATCCATTAGATAAAATGGGAGTGGGGCCAATGGCAATGACAGGTAAAGCTGCAAATCTAGGACTTAATATAGCTAATATTTGGAGTGGTGCTACTAAAACACAGTCTGAAATGGTTAAAGAAGCTGAACAGGCTTTAGAAGTTTCTCAAAGAAATGCTAGAATAAAAGCAGCATATAATCCAACACAAATGAAAACTAATCTTTTAAATCCAGAGTTCTTAGCTAGTTATAAAACAGGTTTAAAGGAAGATAATACAGGACCACCAGGGACAGGTATAAGTTTAGTTGAACGTGGTGGTAGAATAGGAGAACATATGAGAAAATATCAAACTAAAGGCGAAACAAACATTAACTTAGAGTCTGGTAAAGACTATGGAGATTATACTGTTGATCAATTAAAAAAGATGAGATTAGCCCTTTTAGGAATTGAAAGAGCTAAGATACTTAGATGGAATGATGATGAAGTTACTAAATTTATTAAGAGTTATAAGGATGAAGAAACAGAAAAGTATGCACGTGACTTTGTAAAGAATCCTTCAAAGGTTAATGAAGTGCAAGAAATATTTTCATCTATAATGGATAAACAGGGTAAATGGGGATTAGATCCTCTTGCACATGCTGGACAACAATTCAAATCAACAGCACTTACGCTAACAGATGCTATATTAGGTACTAAATTTCAAAATAAAGGTAATGTAGGATTACCAAAATATCAGTGGGAAGGACTTATTAGTGGCTTAGCCAGTAGTGGCGGTGGTGGTGGTGGTATGGACTGGATGTCTATGCTCGGTAATCTTGGCGGTAGTTTAGGCGGTGGAAATAAAGGAGGGGATAAAGGAGGAGATAGTGGTAAGAAAGAAGGATTATTAGCTCCTGAAGGTAAATTTAGAAGAGGAATACGAGATATGATTGGTTCTTATTTTTTAGGACCAATGGGACCTCAAGTAAATAAAATGATACAAAGTACGGGATTTGAGCACCCAATCCAGAGGGGAGGAATGATACCTGGTTGTTTAGAATGTGGTGGAAATATAAAAGCTCAAACTGGTGGTGGACCAAGTGAACCAGTAATAACAGAAAAATGGTTTACGCCTAATGTAGAGGTAGTAAGGAATCCAATGGATACAACAACAACTACAACTACAGAAGGTCAAAGAACAACTGTTATTCCAGGACAAACATATAAAGATGTAAACGTTGACCCAGCTGAAGGGGAAGCATATTGGAAAGCTAATCCAGAAAAATATAAAGAATATTTAGCAAGTAAGAGTACGACAGAACCTTTATCTAAAACAGATGTTCAAGTAGCACCATATACTCCACCGCAAAGAGAACTAAAATCTAGGTATGAAATTGCTCCTGTAGAAGTAAGAGGAAATA
>Ga0098061_1000391_pt1 | contig 20758 bp, 16 predicted proteins | sample 22_taG_FD_92579 | JGI IMG/M metagenome (GOLD analysis project Ga0098061, IMG submission 92579) | Marine viral communities from the Subarctic Pacific Ocean - 22_ETSP_OMZ_AT15343 metaG | ecosystem: Environmental > Aquatic > Marine > Oceanic | place: Subarctic Pacific Ocean | collected 2015-01-20
CATCGATAGGGCCAATTGCTTAAAGATAATGGCTAACTCATCCATTGGAACATCCCCGTGGTCTAGCTCAATGCTTGTGGTTTGCCCGTAGTGTTGAATCTGTATTTTAAATGTGTTCTTCATGATATCATCTAGAGTTTCCTAATATGGCTCATTAACTCTTTAATTGTGGTTTAAGTGTCCTAATATGGGTACTATGTTATTTCTCAATTGCTGACTATATCTAAGTCCGACATGAGGAACCACATATAACCGTGCTTTTGGATCATCGGCCTACCTAGATAGCTTTTAACGTCTACGTACACGCTGTCAGGGGCCTCCGAGACACTAAACACTACCATAGGTTCAGTTTGCATCTTTTTGATCTCCTCTGGCTGATAGGGGTAGTTCACCCTAGCCTTCTCTGGCTTTCCACTAGAACCTACTCTTGTTGTTTTCAGTACGACCTTATTTCCTTTTTTGATGTTCATTAACCAAGATAAACAACAACGACCTATTGATGTCAAGACAATAATGAGACTTAGTTTCAATATCAACAAAACATTGGCCTCATGAGTAAATTATTTTTAAATTAGAGAGTTAATGAATTTTTTGCCCCAGGTTGAAAAAAAAAATGGCCCCCTCCCCCCCTTTCCTTTATGCTACTCATTGGCCGGCACCGGGCAGCCTGAGCTTGCGCAGGGACCGAAGGTATCGCATCGCGAATGCCCAGTGAGAGGACTGCAGTGGCAATCCGAGCGCAGCGAGGTAAATAGAGCCGAGCGCAGCGAGGCAACCCGAGCGCAGCGAGGTAACCAGGGGTGCCGTTAGGCACCGATGATAGGAAAATCCCTCAATGGTTGCAGCCGTCGGCTGCTCTTCTTAAAAAGGCCGAAGCCTTTGAATTACTGGCGCATACAGGCCTTTACGATCCAGTCTTCTTGGAGATTCTGGATGATCTGCAGGTGCTTGTGAGGGCTGTAGTCTAGGATACTCTGGAGGGTATCGAAGAGGTCGTTAACTCTCAACGCCGCTTCGTGATCTTCATCGAACTGTGCTTCGTGCCTTTCTTGTAGCATCTCGTTGATGATAAGCTGCCCAGCGGCCTCAACTCTAGCTGTCTCTGGGGAATTTAGTATCTGCCTGTCTATGTCTGCTAGCGCTAGATCTGCTAGCGTTGGATCTTCATATCCTAACGGAGTAATGCTTATCATGTCTTGTTGGTCGCGTACCCACCGTCTGCGTTCTTTTGTGTATGTATCGTTATTCATTGTCTTATTAGCGTTATCGTTTCTGAGCCTGACGTCGTGTCTTCTCAACTGTACTCATTGTTCACAGCGAGTCAAGGTGGAGATCGCGCAGCGATACTACCTTGACTGATGTGATAAAATTAGGGAAGGGGAGGAGAGAGAGAGAGAAAGACAGCTGTCTCTGAGCCGAGCGCAGCGAGGCGACCCGAGCGTAGCGAGGTAAATAGAGCCGAGCGCAGCGAGGCAACCCGAGCGAAGCGAGGCCGAGCGCAGCGAGGCCCGACCAACGGGAGGACTGGGCCGCCTGGGGCGGCTGTCGACGTGCCTGGGGCACGGAGGACAACGTAGGGGGAGGAGCTGGGCCGTTAGTGAGGGATGCGGAGGAACGACGTATCAATCAATGGAACATTGATAACGAGCGCAGCGAGTTCCTCACGGGCCCTGCGACGACCCATTGGTAGAAGCGCAGCCTTGTGAGCGGATGGTGGTTCCTAGCGAGGAGGAACGACGAAGTGGACCAGCCGTCCGTAAGCGAGCAAGCACTAGCTACCGACTATCGGGAGGGCTCCAGGCGCTAGACATGCTGAAATTAAAATGTTGGTCATTAAGCGGTTGTAACAAAATTGAAAAAAAAATGAAAATAAATGTAACCAAACGTGCTTCCCAAACGTTCGTGTAAGAAACGTTTCAAATAATTGTGTGACGTTTAAACGCTTTGAGTGATTATTCTTTGTCTTGTTACAAATATGGATTCCCTCGCATTATGCGGGTTTCTTGAGTCACCAGTAAAAAAAAGCAACCACACCCAATGCTTGACTGGATGTGGCTACCTTGTGTTATCCTGAGAGTACGATCGAAGCTAGGCTAACTAGCGTTAATAACGCTAGAAGTATGGTGATGATACCTTCTTCGATCAACTGCCAGATCTTTACCCCTGTAGGTTGTATTCTTGCATTTTATATGATTTCTTTGTGTATTCTGGTGAGTGTTGAATATACTCTGACGGTTCTACGTCATTTCCGAAGTATAGCCAACAAGAGTGTACGTTACCTTCTAGGTCTACGCAGTCTATGATTTCTCTTCTGTATGTGTGTGGATGTCCTTCCAGTATATCTATTGCTTCTCTGGCTGTTGGGCTGTTTACTTCGTAGATCTCAACCGCGATTTGTGATCCTTTGACGGTTTTATCCTTGAAGACTATTGGGCATCCCATGATTTCCATCTTGTATTCTTGGTTGGTGAAGCCTGACCCGATGAACTCTGAGCCGTCTTTGGAATAACCAAACGCGCTTCTTTTCTGAAGTAGATGGTGGTTACCGTGTCCGGCTTTGAGTGTGCCGTAGACTGCAACCTTGTGATTACCGTTCCATCCATATGCAGGGAATGGTTCAGCTTTCTTGTATGTGTAATGACTTGAGTAGGCGTCCCACTCGAACTCGTCATAATCATCTTCGACGCTTTTGCTTGTGTATGACTTTACCGTTCCATTCCAGAAGTAGCCCATTGGTGTTTGTTTTGCAAAGCAGTTGGACTTGGAGTACCACACGCCTTCTTTCTTGTGCCAAGTGCCGTAGCGTTTGACTGATGGCTTTTGTGAAACACCTCTGTTTACGATTGCGAATCGAGTTTCTGTCATGGACAGTATCTTTTCTACAACCTCTGGGCATTCACCCTCAAGGAGCTCTGCTACGCACTCCGTGTCCGTCTTGTCCTTTGATCCCAGTGGAACTGTACCATTGGAGAATAGTACGTCGTCCGAGTTGGGTATCGGGAACGGGTGACAGTTGTCTTTGTTGACCTTGCCTACGGTAGCGAAGCGGTAGTGTGCTAGGTATGGCCGTTTCATTGCCATTAGTTTGCGTGCTTTGTCGTAGTCCGTGGTTTTGACTAGCTCACCGTCGTCTAGGAAGACAATACCGAATCCATCTGGATTGATTTGCTCGGCGTTGTCGATGATTAGCTCTGGTATTTGCGTCTTTGCGCGTTCTTTATGTATTATTATGCACATTGTATTAGATGAATTCTGAGATTTCGGAGTTTATAACTCCGTTGATTAGATAATTTTCAAACGACTTTGCTAGGGTGAGAATCTTGTCCTTCTTTTCTAGCCCGTATACTTCGTCAAGGAGCGAAGACGCGTTTCGAAGATAGTCGTCGAATGGCCTTGACTCTTTCATTGCACGGATTGTACAGTGAAAGAGCTTGTATCTCCAGATCAATTGCTTTTTGCTTTTTACTCTGGACGGCAGTCTGAACTCTAAGAAGTTTACTCCTCTTACACGTATGACGTCATACCTGTCTTGGTAGGCAGCTTCGTCTAGTTTCTTGTTTTTGGAACAATACTCCGACTTTAGTCGATAACGCCATAGAGCGTATATGAGACCTGCGTATGGTCTTATCTCAGCTAGACCAAACGAGCGTGTGTATTCATTGCATTTGATTGAGACGTGACCTCCTGCTCTCCTTGTGTCGACTGGGGCGTCGATGTAATCTGACAGTGTTATGTCCTGTCTGATTTCCTTTGAGTTGAAGAGGTCGTAAACGTTCGACACGCCTTCGATTCCGCAAGACGAATCTGTTTCCCACTTCCAGAAGAAGGGTTGTTCTTCTACTATGTCGCCCTCGTTTGTAACTGTATGGCCAGCCTCTTCGTTATAGACTGACTCCTTTTCCACCTCGAATCCAATTGTCCATTGGGCTTCTTGTGGTTCTTTGATAGGGACTGGTGTCCTACTGTGATATGATAGAACCCTACTCTCTGCTGGTGTGGTTCTCCATGTGTCCGTGTAGTCACAGTAGAAACATTCATCGATATTCAACCACTGCTCTACGTCTTCGCAGTAACAAAAACGTTCGGTCCTGGATGTATTTATCCATTGGGCGTTTTCCTCTGACCACCACAGGTTGTCCTTTAGGTCATACTCCTCCAATTCTTCGCACCACTTGCAGTCTGATTCGATCATGTGGATTTCCCGATAATCATTATACCTCGTATCCTCCAGTTTTGCGACCCTCCACCCATAGGCACTGATTTCTCTGTGGACTGCTTGGGCGATAACGATGTCCTCATACTTTGAGCATATTGCTCTCCAATTCAGGCATCTCCATTTTTTGAGTGGATCGAACAGAGCCTCTTGCAATATAGCCTCTATTTCTTTTACTGTTGTATCTTCATCCCATACAAAGGATCCGCATCCCCACTTCTCTAGGAGGGCTTCGTCTCTATATGTCTTGATGACTTTGCCCAGTCTTGTGTGGTCCATCATCCATTTCCATTGCTGGATAGCACTGGCCAAAAGAGCTGGTTGTTTTTCCACTTTTTCCTGAGATATTTCATATATTATCTCTCGAGCTTGGCGGCTTGTCATCTCATAGTCTCTGAGTAACAAGTTGTGTATCGGGAGATTAACTCCGATTGCTGGGTGTATCTTGATTTGATCGTTGCTACCCTGGAAGAATACCAGGTTGTAGTCCAGTGGGGTTGCTACCTTTACTGGGTCGTCAATGTTTGGTGGAGTTATGTATGTCATTTATTTTTTGGTTATTGTTTCTATTGATTTTACCCAGATCAGATCAACTAAATCCGGGGCGTATTCCTGTAGCATGTCGGCGATTTGCTCACCGTTTGCCGCTATGTCTATAGATCGAATGTCTAGATCCTCATCTATCCACTCGGTCTCGAGGTCCCCAGATTGCTCTGGAGTGTAGTCTGCTTCGACCGTGATCTTGCAGTTGTTTATGTTGGTTTTTATTATCATATTATTATCCTTATATACAACTTAATCGTCATATATTTCAAAAAAATAGTAATCACAAGGGTTCCCTGGACTATCAAGACCCCGTGGCAAAATGCCCTTCTTTATGCAACGGGGCACCTCGTTGTTGTAGTTTTGGCTATTATTTGTAAAAAGTTGTAAGTGCAAATTATATCGACTGCGGTTACAACTTTTTACAAATGAATCGACACAAACTAGGCATTTTGTTTTGGGGCTAGCGAGTGGTAACGAGACTTGCTATTTTTTCGCTCATATGACTGCACTTTAGTGCTCTCAAGATAAGAATAAAAAAGTCTTGATAGTTTAGGGTCAGCGAGGAAAAAAACAAATCATCAGATTTGCTTGAAAGAAGTACAAAGACCAGTCGATCAAACATCACCTCCCCTCACTCGTTTAGGGAGTGAGGTTTGTGAAGACTCCTATTTCTTGTTGCGCTCGCGCATCTAAAACTAACGGTCTCTTGTGCTTCTTTTTTTTGGACGGGTTGTGATATTATTTTCTCGTTGGAGCCATCATCCATTTGGCTCTAGGGCTTTGCCCCGACGAGCTATCAAACAAATTGATTAGGGTGAACAGCGAGTGACGGAGGTAAAAATGATGGTCGGTCCCCGACCTCAAACATTTTTAGTCGAACATAGCGGGAGCGTGAGACGGCCTCGCTAAATACACCCTCATCAGAGGGTGCCCTCGTCGTTTACGCATTGAAGCGTAGACGAAGGCACTAGAAGCTCCCTTACGAGCTTGTGCTCGTTCCTGTCACCTTGGCATTTAATAGCAGCGCGGCACAGTCTAGCTACTCCTCGTCGTAGTCTGTTTGAGCGTAGTCGATAACGCAACTACGATGAGTGAGAAGTCGGGTTTGGTGGCGATCCACCAGCCAGCGGAGCGGCATTGCTAGTTTTTGCCAAAGCAAAGCGCGCGGCGGACATGCTGAAGTTGTTTTTTAGAAAAAAACTAGACTTTTTTGTTTTTATTTCTAGAATGGGGACATGCTGAAGCTAAAACAAGAATGGGATTGGATCATTGCAAGCGACCATGTGATACTATCAAGGCACAAGACCAGAGAAAATGCAGTAAAAAATCTTTTTAGAAAAAAGAAAATTAATGGTAAGTGTGCCGTTTATTTGAAGTCTGACTGGAAAAAGAAAGAGATTGAGCCCGTTGACCCAAACTTTATTGGAGTGGACATGAACAAGGTGATTAGCTTTGTTGATAAAAAAGAACGTGTTGAAAAGTTTAACAACGTGGAGCAATTAAATAGAGATTTATTGAGGATAGCGTCAAAATAAGTATGAAAACACGGAGAGAACGAATGAAACATATTGAAAGAGAGAGGAGGATTGCCTTAATTCATGAGGTAATTTCAATTCTTTTTATTATTGTCTTGACAGTGTTTTTAGTTGGGAGTATAATATTAAATTAATATGAATGTCCAAGAAAAATATTCCAAAGAAGGCAGGGACATCGACCCATTGGGTGACATAATTGGCAAAATATCATCTTTTGTTCCAGAATCAGGAAGTGAAAGACTTGTTGGAAGGGTTATTAAAAAGGGTTCTACTCATTATAAACACGGGTACAAGATTCCAGATTGTTCTCTTACTGTGGAGGGTCGAAGTGGAAGAAGGATGAATCTAGATTCTTATATCTGTTCTCATGTTTATTTGTTTGACTCTTATGTTGAGGCCGATAAGTTCAATAAAAATGGGTGGAAGTTATCAGAAATGCTGATAAAGTAACCGTTTTCTGCCCTTAACAATAAAACCAAATAAAACCAATGGCTACTCCCGAAGAATTAAATAGAGAATTATCGTCCAATATAGAGCTTGTTATGAGGAATTATTTTCCTTTGGCTAAAAAGCGTGGAGCTTCCTACAGTATGGGAGACCTAGACGGTTCAGCAGGAAGCTCAACCGGAGTGTATCGTGGTTCTGGCGGTGTGTATTTGGTTAAGGATAACGCAACCGGAGATTGTACTAACATTCTTAACTTAATGAGTCGCAAGTTTTCCTCTTGGGCTGAGACCCACGACGAGTGTCGAAAGCTTTGTGGGATTGTAGACGTTAAACCCATAATGGTGTCTGAGAAGCCACAGGAGCCCGCTCAAGACGATTTGGGTGCAATTAGGGGTACTGACACCTTTAAGTATCTAAACTCCGTCAGGGGCCTCTCAGAGTCTACCTTGATGAAATACGAAGTTCGCACACATAAGCGCAATAGCAGACACAATGAAAACTTTTGGGCTGCTAGATTTTATGATCCCAGTGGTGATTTGGTTATGATCAAGAGCACTGGCATAAACAAAACAGACAAGGACAAAAAGGACATTTGGTCTACTGCCGCTTACTCTACGCTCTGGAACTGGAACATTTGTGACGCAAATACAAAAAGCATTACTATTTGTGAGGGAGAGATTGACGCTATGTCTTTTTACCAGTTGGGTGCAACAGTTCCCTGCTTGTCTGTTCCTAGCGGTTGCTCTAACTTGGGTTGGATAGAGAATGACTTTGAAGCCCTCGAAAGGTTCGAGAACATTTACTTGGCATTTGACAATGACACTGCTGGAGAAAAAGCAAGCAGAGAGGTCGCCAAAAGATTGGGTATAACTCGATGCAAGAGAATTGAGATACCAGCCCAGTTTAACGACATTAACGAAATGCTTGTTGCTCAACATAATGTTGACGTTGACGAATTATTTGAGAGTGCATCGACATACGACCCCAAACAACTTCGTTCGGTAGATGACATGGAGTTCGACATCTCTATGGAGATTGATCGCCATGAGACTGAAGAAGAGAGCAATCCATTTCTTTGGCCCGAGCTTAGGTACCGTCATCGCAGAGGGGAGTTGACCGTTGTGGGGGGCTACCCAGGTCACGGTAAAAGCCAGTGGGTGTATCAAAGTACCTTAAACGAGATTATGAATAATCACAGAAAGGCTTGCATAGCTTCGTTTGAGATTCCTGCAAAGAGCATGTTGTTTAACATGATGTGGATGAACTCGGGCAGAAGGCCTACTGTGGAAACATTCAGGCATCAGATGAAGGCTTTTGTTGGCAACACTTGGTTTATTGAGGGACAAGAGGGAAGCACTACAACGTGGAACTCACTTAAAGATGACTTTCTTTACGCTCACAAGCGTTACGGTTGCGACTTTTTTGTAGTTGATGCGTTAATGCACATATCCAACAAAGATGATTACAGTGGCCAAGAAAAGATAGCAAAGCAAGCTGCTAAGTTTTGCGTCGATCATGACGTAACAATCTTAATGATTTGCCACTGTGACGCCAAAAAGGCCGGCAGTGGTCATGTTCCAGAACTAGAGGATATTTTGGGAGGACAGGGTATTGGTGCGGCTTGTCATGCAGCTGTTATGCTTTGGCGTAACAAGGAGAAGGAAAAGAAAATAGAGTCTGGAGAAGAAGTTGAAAAATGGGAGGATGCTCCAGATGGGAAATTCTATGTACCCAAACAACGAGCCAACGGTATTACTATTTATCGTGACATTTGGTTTGACAAGAGGACTAGAAGGTTTAGCGTAGAACCAATGACTTATCCCGAAGTAATGGGATTTTAACCAAAATAAAACAATGACAGACACAAAATATTATGAAAAGAAGCAGGATGGCATCCTCTTCGCAAGGGTATCAAAGGATCTTAAAGATCCCGCATCACACGGGGCGATAGAGCGTCAGTGGAATTTTAAGGGTAAATCGGGCTCAACCTGGGGTTGGGTGCAACGTGGCATAGAGGGGTTAATAGAAAGTGCGTTTGTTTCCGACTTCGGGGACGATGTTTACTTTAACATTGGTCTACAGCAACCCGATGGAGGAGTAGCGGTTTTTAAGAACAAGCTATACACTGATACCTTTCAATTGGTTCAGGCCTTTAGAAACATTGACCTAGACAAGCCATTGAGGGTGGAGGCGTTTGTGAATTCAAGGGGTGCTTACACTAACAGGGATGGCATTTCAGTTGTTCCTGCAGGAATCAAAATATTGCAAGAGGGCAAGCAGGTTTCTTGGGTTTTCAATAGGAACAAAGAGGAAAAGCGTTGGTGTGCCCCAGACGGCGTTGAGGATATGCCAGAGATTCAACGCAAGAGCAGCATGGGTCGTGTAAAGTATGACAAAAGCGAGCAGCAAGATTTCATGGAAAGGGAAATCGAGGTCTTTATTGGTCGCGTTAGCGAGATCGAGGAGGATAGAAAGGCTAGTCGCCCTCGGACCTATAACGAAATAGCAGCCACTCAAAAAATAGAGGTCGCAATTGATACTGACATTTCAGAAATAAACGGAAAGCCTTTCTAAAATGAGTCATTTCTACAAAGTTAATGAAGACGACACTGTTGAGTTAAGCAGTGTCGTCTCTACTCCCGCTAAAGCAAAGAAAGCCACAGGCAAACACGTAGCTTCGATTACGACTAAGCTAGGGGTAATGCCCTCGTTTCTTGATGAATGGAAAATCATGAAGATGCACGAAATAGTCAGCAAAAACAAAGGCATATCTCTTGGTGATGCCAAAGATGCTATGTGGGGGGAAAGGATTAGCCCTAGCGGAGAATCAATGTCTTCCTCTGAATTTGGTACGCAATGCCACAGGGCCCTTGAGAACGCATTAAGCGGAAGCGACTTTGACCCCAATTGGGCTGATTATGTTGTTCCGTTTCTGTCATACATAGACGGCAAAAACATTAAAACATTGTTCACTGAACTTGTAGTTGCTGACAGTGCTCTAAACACTGCTGGAACAATTGATTTAGTTGTAGAGCTTCCAGACGGAAAGACAGCAATTATGGATTTTAAAACAAGGGACGGGAAGGGAAAATTAAAATCCAAGTCTTATCCCAAGGATGCAGCTCAACTTTCAGCTTGTTCTGCAATTTACAGCAGAAACCACGACCTGGGGTACCAGCCAAAGATTTACAGTGCATTGATTGATTCATCAACTGCCGAGCTATATGTCAAGGAGTGGACTCATGAAGCCCAGCTCAAGGGGTTATCTAACTTTGTGGCATGTAGTAATTTCTACGACGCAATTAACGGGTTATAATAATCTATGATTGTTGTATCCGCAAAAATTAGTCTTCCAGATTCCTTGGCCTACAAGCTAACCAAATCAGACCTTAGGAGAAGAGATGTTAATTTAATTTCACTAGATTGGTCAGACACTAGAAGAATGGAAGAGCATGACATCCCTATACTTGACGACAAGAGGGGTTGTTATGTTAGGGAAACCTATGGGAACGATAATCAGTTATGAAAAAACTAAAACAGTCAGAAATAAAAGCATATCGAGAAAAAATGCTTGAAGGTCAAAACGGTAAATGTGCATTTTGCGGAGAAGACTGTGAGAAGCCTTGCCTTGACCATGCTCACATGGGGCCCTGGAAAGATAAAGTACGTGGGGTTATTTGTAATTGGTGCAACATCGCCATAGGCAAACTAGAAAACGCTAGAGTCAGAACGGGCACGAGTTGGGAGACGCTTGAAAATTCTTTTCCTGATGTCCATCATTACGTCTGGAACTATAGCGATGAAATACCTTGGTCGAAAATTGGGTACGAAGACGCCGACTGGCATCCATCTAAAAGAAAGTCAGAGGTCACTGCCTTTAGCAACTTGCACGTAGACGAACAGTGGGACGTGCTAAAGCAAATGGGTGCTGATTTTAAAATTGTTTCAAGCAAAGATTATAGGGTTAAACTTTTTAAAAAGCTTAATAACAAAACCAAGTAAAACCTAACCCCCAACCGCATATTCAACATGAGAGTTTTAGTCATTGGAGATACCCATGCCCCTGCCATGCACCCAAAATACATCTCATTTTTAAAAAAAATAGAACGAAAATACAACTGCAATCGAGTTGTTCACATTGGTGATTTGGTAGACTGGAGTGCAATTAGCTTTCACGAAAAGGACCCATCAATGCCAGGAGCAGTGGAGGAGTACAAAACAGCTCGTAAGCAAGTGAGCAAAATCCACAAAGCGTTCCCCAAGGTTGATTACATGATTGGGAACCACAGTGATCTTCCGGCCCGAAAGGCAGCTTTAGTTGGTTTACCGACCGAAGTTATGATTCCGTTTAAGGAACTATGGGGACTAGGCGGATGGAAAATACATGAGCGGTTTGCGGATTTAAGATTAGACAACGTAATTTATCGACACGGAGACAAGGGGAAGGGTGGCCAACGTTTGGCTGCACTTCCAAACGCTAAAGACGAACATTGTTCTTTGGTGCAAGGACATTACCACAGTCAACTTGGAATGGAGTTTGCGGCCAACCACAATAGGGCCATATGGGGTATGCAGGTGGGTTGCGGAGTTGCCCCAAACCATCCGTCTATGAGATATTCTAGGGTTTATTCTCAACGTCCACTTCTAGGATGCGGAGTAGTAATAAATGGAGAGCCATCTACAGAAAGAATGTTTTTATGATTAACTTACCAAAAGAGAGCTACTCAACGGATACAAGGCAAAGTAATGGGAGAAGAAATCTTAATTAGATTAGCGGGTCACTTGGGATACGACATAGGGTCTATCCGAAGTCGAGACAGATCAGAACCCCTTGCCACCTGCCGAAAGGCATTGATGTCTTACATGAGTCAGTTTCACTACATCTTTGACTTGGCCAAATTATTTAAAAGAACTAGGGGGAACATAAGCAAACATAAGAATTGCCACGAAGACAGTTATGAGTGTGATATGATCTACAAAGAGTGCCATGATATCCTTGTTGAGAACGAGCTTCCAAATAAAAATTATTGCAAAGAAGATAACGAAATAGACACAGGTGAAGTGGGGGATTTAGCGTTAAGGATACTTAGGTTTTTAATCTCTAGGAAAAAATAACTACTTGACCAAAGACAATTTACCATCATGATGGCTTGTGGGTAAGCGAAACAGTAATGTTAGCGGGGGCTGGTGTAGGTCCCATTTAAACCCCTTATGCATGTTCATACTCAGTCGAAGGGGGCTCCCCATCAGGAGCCCCCTTTTTTGTGTCTAACTACCTCCTCACAGCCCCTCTAGGGGTCCTTGGGGGTCATACCCATACTAAGGTATTAGTCCGAGCACAAAAGCCCCTTCAGCGGGCTTAGAGATCAATAAGAGCCGCCACTGGCACGTCTTTCGCGAATAGTCTGGTCAACTTGATTAAGCCCTAAAGCGATGGCGTAAGCCTTTCTTACATCTTTTGTTATTACGTCTTGTCCTAGTTCCAAACCTCTATTACTGTTTGGATCAATGCCTTCTTCTACTAAGTAATTAACTCGTTGTTCAACGGACATTTCTTTTAAAATACTTATTTCGGCAGGTTCTCTGAGTGCTCCGGCAACCATTTCCTCAATTGTTCCTCTAATTCTAGTTTTAAAGTCTTTAGCCTCTCCTAGCATTTCTGGAACAGAGTCCGCCTTGGCTATGCTAGTAGCCCCTTGAGCAAATACTTCTGCGAATTCTCCACCGGTAAGCCTAGATGACTCAAAGTCAGTCAAGTAAAGGTTCATGTCCTTTTTGTTATACAGGGGTAATTCAAAGTTGCCGCTTCTTATGCCCTCAACAATTTTTAATTTAAATGGATTACTGGCTGAAGACATTTTGAGAGCCTCAACTAAGTATCGGTCATCAACACCCAATTCTGGATTATCAAATATTTTAGCCGTAACAGTGTCCTTAATTAAAACAGACATTCTGTCTATAATTAAATCAAATTTTTTGTTGTTGGACTTCAAATATGAATCTATAAATTCATCCCTAGTTGCATTCGCATTAGGTGATAGGTCTGGCTCATTACCAATTCTTTCTTGATACAGAGATTTCATTTCCTGAAGCAACTCTTTGTAATCCGTGTACTGCTCACGAACTTCTCTAGCGAAACTTTCATCAAGTCTAACCTTTGTTATTCTATACCCCAATAATCTTTGTTTAAGCTCTGCTTGGGTTAACCGAGTTCCTGAAGGGCTTATTTCTTGAGCAAGCCTAACTGTTTCAAGTTGGAATTCTTTGGGGTTTGCTAAGATATAATTAGCAATATCCTTAAAGGTCCCTGGCATCATTTCTCTTCTTCCAACGGAAATTAAATCTTCGGCGTAGCGGCGAAACATTCCTTCTGCATCTGGACCCAACTGGTCTGGGTCTCCTGAATGTATTGAGGAGATCATGTTAAACATAGGATTTCCTTCTCCCAAAAACATATTTTTAATTCTTTCGGGAACGTCTTGGCCGAACCTAGCTGGGTCTCTTATTAAGTCTTTAAACAATCCAGCAAGTCCAACAGCTGGAAAAAGGTATTCAGACTGAACGGCATTGACAGTCATGGGGTCTTCCTTTGTTCTCTTCTTGAAAATATTTTCTTTGTTCTTCATCCAAAAAGGAACATAAGAACGACTCAAAGCTTCTTGCTCCTCTCTGTCATATCCTTCCCTTTCATTTTTTCTGCGAACCGCAGAAATTGCACCATATGAAACTGCCAACAATGCTGATAGAATATGGAAGCCATGCATCCTTGATTGTGTTGCGTTAAACCTTCCTCCCTTGATTCTGTATTTTTTTCTTAGCCATTTTTCATCGGCCTTAAGCATCTTAGCACCACCTATGGCTTGGTTGGTTGATGATCTAACAAGGTCTGCATTAAAAGCTACAAATTGATCCAAAGCACCAAGCCTTGAACCCGTACCTATGTTTTTGTTTAATCTTCCATAAGCTTGAGCACCCGCTAGGGTCATTTCTGCTGCAACTCTTTTTAGTTCACCGAGGTCGCCCTCTATGCCTGGAAACATTTTAGTAAGAACTTTTTGGTTATGAACAAATATGGTTAATCTAGCGGCATTATCAACAATGTTGTACGCCTTAGCTGCTGGAGTAAGAATGCCCTTTAGTACCTTTTCCATCAAGTTCTGTGGGTTGCTTCTCATCATGTCAGCCATTGAGACGTTTTCAGAAAAAATCCCTAAAGAGACTAGCTCTTTGTACTCTTCTACGGCTTGAACTCTTTGTGCCGTTGTCATCTTTGAAGATGCACGTTGGTCAAGCCATTCGTATTCGTTTAGCCCAATCCTTACACCGTTAAACCATGATTTAGCATTGCTAAAGGTAGGCAAAACTCCGTTTGTCGTCATTGTCCAAATGGACCCAACAAGATTAACAGGCCAAGTAGCAGCGTTCAGTAAGGTTTTCATACCCTTCCAAATGGTAGTGCCACTCGTGAGTACGTCTATAGCAACTTGCAATTCCTGGCTGCTTGAAACAATTTCATTGTTTTCATTGAGGAGCTTTGCAAGCTGTCCATTAACCCAACTATCAACGTATATACCCCTGTCTAAAAGATTTGTTCTTTGAAGTAATTTCTGATAGTTAGGAGCACCCGCCGGTACTTCCGTTTGGTTAATAAATACTTTACCAAAAGGAGAGTTAGGATCTCCAGCAGCTTGTATAAAGATTTCGTTTAAATCCCTGTCTAGCATCAAGCCAGCCTCAAGTCTTGCTATGTTTTGCTGGGATATATTTGCTGCCTCTAGACCAATTCCCTTTTTGTCCCAATACGTCGATTCCGCTGGACCCATCTTTCTTTGAGCCATTAAAATGTTGGCGGTTATTGCTTCTGAGTCATCAAGTGCTTTAACCATTTCAAGCTTACCACGCTGTGCTGCCCTGCCGGCAAAAGACTGTGCCTCTTTTTCTGCATGTTCTGCCAGAGCGAGCTGGTAGGCTTTTTTATAAATTTGTTCTATTTCAGCTTGAGTCAATTCAAGAGAAACTTGAGAAATATTTTCTTGGGCTTTTTTATATTTTTCAAAATCTAGGTCGTATGCTGCCTGATCAACTCGGTCTCCCGTTCGCTCTGCTATTTCTTTTTTCTTTGCAACATCTGCTAGCAACACATTTAACTCTCTGTTGCGTTGCTCTAGTATTGATTTTTTTGCTCCTGCCCAATCTGTTTGAAGTCCACGAGATTCTTGAGTTAGTAATTTTTTTTCAACACCTGCTGGCCTTCCGGCACCTCCCATTATTAAGTCTTGTTCTCGTTTAATTAGTTGTAGAGCTATAGCAGCAAACCTTTCGTTTACAGAAAGAGTCCTAACCTTAGAGGGTCGCTTCCAGTTTTTGTCAATGAAGACGCCATATATGTTTGTTGCATAGTTTTGCTCAACAATACTTTTTTGTATTGTGTCGAGAAGCTCTTTGCGGCTAGCGTAATCGCCCCTTACGGGGTCTCCATCTGGACCAATAATGTTGGCTATGTTAGCCTGTGATTGGTTTCTTATATTTCTATACCCAATCAAGTCATTAGTTATTCCCTTTATTGACTCAGGAGGGTTGTTTTCTTTTGCAGAGTATCCGTTAATCCACTTATTTACGTCACTTTCAATTTGGCTTCCGCTAAACTTAGATTGGTTAAACTTAGAGTTTCCCCACTCAACGTAAGCGGCTATAGCATTTAGGTGCTTTGTACCCGCTGCACTAACTGCTTTTTGGTAATTTATAGCCCTTTCAACCGCCCTAGCAGTTTCGTTATTGAGAGCAAAGGAAGGAGCGATTAATCTGTTAGTGAAGTCAACGGTCTTCTTCCAAGCAGTTCTTTCGTCTTGAACTGTTTCAGATCTATTAGCTGCTTTAAGTGTATCAGATGCATCTTCTTTTATTTGTTGGTTGGCCCCATCTTCCATCATGTTGCCGTAAGCTCTTTTAACTTCTTTTATTTTGCCCAAATAAGCTGCCTCAAATTCTGATTGCTGTTTAGGGGTTCTGAACTTTATAATTTGAGAGTCACCAAAGGTTTGTGCAATGTACTTGCGTCCCTCCAGCTCGTTGAGCTGATCAACCTCTACATAGATTCCATCGTGTCCAGCATCCTTGATCTTTCCAACAATAGCTCCCCAATACTCCTCATACCCCCTTAAATTACCACCCTCGGCCTTGATTTCTTCAAGAATCTTATCTAGGTCCTTGCCACTCTTTATTACAAATGGGTTATATAGAGATACAGTGTGTTTGGTTACTTCACCAAAATTTGACGCATGGCTTTCGTTTAAGGCATAGTATTCAGCCTCCCCTGCCACTGGAGATTTGCTTGTGCTATTCTCAGAGTAGATTTCTTCCCTGGTCTTACCCCTGCCTTGATATACGTCAGCAGAAAACGGTTCACCTTTCTTGATGTCTATCTTCCAGTCATGAGTCTCTGGAATTTCTGTAGAGTACGTCTCTCCCTTCCTTGGACCAGCAACTATGGTGCCCTTTTTGGTGTAGGCATCCTTGTGCCCAGTGGCTTTGAGCTTAGGTGGCTTGATTAAGGGCTTTTCAAAAAGATCACCTGTCTTAAAATATCCTGAAGATATGGGGTCCGAAAATACATCGGGGGCACTGTCGGTTTTTGTGGCCTTAGGTGGAGCTTTAGATAATAAACTCCAATCTATTCCCATCAATCTAGCAGCTTCTTCATTTGCCTGACGCTCCAAAGCAATGGTCTTTGGGGCCATTAAGTCTTTGGGGTAAGCAATATCTTTTTGAAGAGTTTTGTGACCAATTTCATGAGCAAAAATAAATTTTGCATATGCCTCAGGTGAACCTAGCTCAATTTTAAATTTATCAAGGTCAATATCTTCAAAGACTTTAGCCTTTTGTTTAGACACTGGAAGATCATTTGCTTCTCCTCTTAGATAGGCTAAGTCATTGTCCCAATCTTCTTTAATCCTTTCCCAGTTAAATTTAATTTGACCACTCTGTTTATTTATTGCAGCCAAAGAATTAAGGCTTGTGTCCTTGATTGGGTTAGGACCCAACCCCTTGTCCTCCCCACCCATAACCCAACGATCAAACCTTTCGCTATTCCTTAGGTCTTGGGGAGTATTAATATCTTTCCTAGAAATAGGAGCAGCAGACTTTATTGACTGAAGTGCAGATGTTTGCTTGCCTACACTTTCCTTTAACTTAGATATAGCCGCATCATCAATTAAAGAATTTACGCTTTTAGCTAAGTCGTCAGCCGTTTCAGGACTTTCGTAGGCTAATCGGTTTATTTGTTGTTCGGTTGTTTCTCCAACTGGTGCCTTCTTAGATCTTTTCGCTATTGCACCCATAAGTTTGTTGGCTGCTACATCAAGTCCTGCTCCAAATCCCGCCCCAATGGCCACGCCCTTTAGAGTTTCTAAAGGAGTAGCAAACCTCTTTACTTTATCTTTATCTCCACCAAGGCGCATATCCGCTTGAACAGATACTGCACCAATCCCACCACCTCTAAGAGCAGCATCTGCAACTCGACTTGAAACTCTTCCTCCAGTAAGTTTCTTGGTTAGCGGTGCGTCAGAAGCTTTAGACAATGCAGTTAGTGCTTTAAGAGATGGCGTAACTCCCTTGGCAAATTCCTTACTTGCCATCTTTCTCATCGCTGCAGGAGCAACTGCCTGAGTGGTCTTAAGTCCTCCTTTTATTGCCGCTCCAGACGGAAACAAATTAACTATACCGGCGGCAAACGCCCGACCAAGGTTTATGTCTTGTCCTTCTATCTTTTGAGCCGCCAAAGAGCCCAAGAACCCACCAGCAAGTGATCCAATTGTGTATCCAGCAAGTATGCCAGGGAGACCTCCAAAGGCTCCAATTGCTGTTCCCAGGGCTTGCCCAGATAGACCCGTGGCTATTTCTGTTCCAAGGCCACCACCAAACTTAGCAACTTTAATTGCGTTTTCGGTTGTTATTAGGTCTGGGCTGCTTTGTTCAAGGGGGCTTACACCGCTCCCTGGCCTAACTGTTCCTGGCACAGTAGCCCCACCTGTTACAAGGCTAGACAAATCCCTAAAGCCATCGCCTTCAGCGTCACCTGGGGCATCTGGTGGCCCCTCAGGGGCCATCTCTACCTTGTCGGGTGACTGAACGGGATAATCAACGTCAGTAGCACCATACCTTTCTCCTATTTTTAGGAGATTAGCTTTAACTTCTGGACTGTCATCGAAAGAATCAACACCTGTAATATTAACTCTTTTATCTCCTTCGGGAGTTTGAAAAATTACTTCTACTGCCATTGATCATTTTTTTAAAGCTATTTGTACGGTACGCTTGGAATTTCATCTAAACCAAGTTGTTTTCTTAACTGTGGTTCTATAAGCCTAACTATCATCGCATCAATGGCATCAGCTCCGCCTCCGCTTTTAGAAGTTAATGTTGTTGTAAGCTCCCTTAGTATTTCGTTCTTTTTTGCCTCGCTAAACAAAGGATTTCCTTGTGCGTCTTTCCGGTTCACTAGATTATCAACGGCTTTAAGTACCGTACTGCGATTATCTGTAGGAATTAGTTGGCCATTTATTACTAAGGCCGTTTTTTCATTGCCCTGATCGTCCTTATATTTTGTACTATACTTCCTGGCTTCAGGATATGTTGCGTAAAACTCTTTTGCAAATTCACCAGCCTTATTTCCGCCTTGCCTTTTATACTCATCAAGAGCAGCATTAATGGAAGGTGTCACACGATTTCCTTGTGCGTCTGTTGTGTTCATGGCCTGAATCGAAGCACTAGTAGCTATCCTGTGTTTCTTTCCAGTATTAAACTCTTCCCTATCGCGTCTCTTCTCAGCTCTTGCTCCCAATAGACTCCTTTTTGCATTCATTCTGGATGCGGCAGCTTGTTTCTTTGCTATTGCATTTCGGGCTTTTGCTATTTCGTTAGCCCTATTCAAAGCCGTAATCGTAGCTTCTTCTGCTGCTATTCTTTTTCTTTCTGAGGCGTCATATTGGGCCAAGTCTCTCAATATTGCTCCTTGCTTAAGAATGGTTTCAGAGTCTGAATTACCGTAAATATCCTTAACGTCCTGTTCGCTCATTGTGCGGCCAGACTGCTTCGCGTGGTCACGAATAATGGCCATAGCAGATTCTTTCTTTAGCTTTTCCTCTTGTCTCTTTTGGTGAGATTTTATTCCTTGGCTAATGACCCCACCCAAATCAGCAAGAGTTTGCTGCTTAATTGCAGCTGCTCTTTCAATGCCCGAGTAATCGACCTTAAGGGCCTGTGGATTTATCTGTGATGATCCTTTGAACATAATCTATTTTACCAGTTTAATTTTGTGTTAGCCCTTTGGTCTTAACAAATAATCAGCAAGAGATCCGGCTATCTTGCTCCCAAAGGATGCCTGACCCGATTTCCTGGCGGCATCAGCAACCATTTGGGCGTTTTCTAATCCTATGGCATTGGCAATGTCTGCACCTGCAATGTTTACGCCTTGAGCTGGGTCAATTCCAACCTGCTGTCCGGTTCCCAAAATGTCTTGCAAGCCTCTGCTTTGCATAGAGGAAGCCGTACCGTATCCCCCGTATGCCCCTTGTGAGGTTCTGTTGGCAAGATCAAGGTCTTTTAGATAATTTCTGTGAGACTCTGCTTGGGTTCGATTCATGATGTTTGCCAACAATGCGTTGTCATCTCTTCTTCCCCTTCCCGCACTTATAGCAGATGCGTTTTCTCGCATTTGCATTTTTTCAAAATCAGTCAGCATTCCAGCACCACTTCGAAGTTGGTCTGCCGTTTGTGATTGAGATTGAGCTTGACCCAAAACGCCTTGTAGCATGGCGTCGTTTCGATCACCCATTCCGGTACCCGTTTGACCCGTTAAAGCACGATAGTCGGCACCCATCTGGCCGGTTTGCCTTGGGTTAATAACGGACTCCATGTCCATTACTCCGCTAAGGTAATCTTGCATTCCTCCTGGCATTTGCTGCTGTCCTGTAGCAGTTGGGAGGATTTCTCCCCTTCGAAAATCAGATGTATACGCACCTGGCTGAAACGCAAGTAGATCTGGCATCAAGTCCTTAAAACTACTGGTATCAAACGTCCCAGTTGCACCTGCTTCTCCCTGAATTCCTTGAGCACCCGTAGCTCCCGTAGCTCCGGTTTGACCCATTAGTCCTTGGATTCCTTGAGCACCAGTTGCACCAGTAGCTCCTGTAGCACCAGTAGCTCCTGTAGCACCAGTAGCTCCTGTAGCACCAGTAGCTCCTGTAGCACCGGTTTGACCCATTAGTCCTTGAATCCCTTGAATTCCCTGAGCACCCGTTGCACCTATTGCTCCAGTTGCACCCGTTGCTCCAGTTGCACCAGTTTCTCCCGTAAAGCCCTGAATGCCCTGAATACCTTGAACTCCTTGGGCTCCAGTTTGGCCCATAAGCCCTTGGATGCCCTGCAGCCCCTGAAGCCCTCGGTCCCCCGTAAGTCCCTGAAGCCCTCGGTCTCCCGTAAGGCCTTGAAGTCCAGTCTCTCCCCTAAGTCCAGTCTCTCCCGTCCTTCCTTCTTGTCCGCGTAAACCTTGTTCTCCTCGTAAACCCTGTTGGCCCGCTTCACCACGCTCTCCAGCCTGACCACGCTCTCCAGCCTGACCACGCTCTCCAGCCTGACCTGCTTCGCCACGTAAACCCTGTTCGCCACGTTGTCCTTCTCTCCCCTCTAGTCCTCGCAAACCTTGCTCTCCTCGTAAGCCTTGTTGGCCCTCCAAGCCACGAAGTCCAGCTTCTCCACGTTCTCCGGCTTCTCCTCGGAGTCCTTGGAGTCCTTGTTCTCCTTGGAGCCCTAGTTCTTCGAATAAATCTTGTAAATCTTGTTCTGTCATTTGATCTGAAACTCCACCTGTGTTGTTAAATATTGATCCTCCTAAAATAGATAATAGTTGTCTAGGAGCGTTGCCGTACTGCTGGTTGGGTATGTCTAAAGGAGCGTTTCCACCTGTTCCAGGTATAACTCCAGGTCTACCTGGCGCTGATCCTGAACCACCTCCAGAAGTTGA
>Ga0098061_1000394_pt1 | contig 20616 bp, 16 predicted proteins | sample 22_taG_FD_92579 | JGI IMG/M metagenome (GOLD analysis project Ga0098061, IMG submission 92579) | Marine viral communities from the Subarctic Pacific Ocean - 22_ETSP_OMZ_AT15343 metaG | ecosystem: Environmental > Aquatic > Marine > Oceanic | place: Subarctic Pacific Ocean | collected 2015-01-20
AAGAGTCCCCGTTAAGGAACTCTCTTGTTCGGGTTCATACCCTTGGTCTTCTAGATTATTGCGTATGTCATCGTATTCAGCCACTTATTATCACCTTACAAAACTGTCATCATAGTCTGCACTGCTATTTAGTTGATTGCTCGTATCTGTTCCTGCGTTTCCCGATGATAAATCTATGCTAAGACCTATAGCTTCTTTAGGTGTACCGTCTGGATTCTCATATACTTTCTTTCTGTTTTCCTCTCGGACATCGTCTTCGTATTCTTCGTCATCTTCAGGTACTGGATCCCAAGGAGCAGGATCACCCACATCATATATAGAAGAAACTGTTAGATGATATACTGCTACCATATTACCTTCTTCTTGTATATCAAGTTCCATATCAGAAACACTGCAGCCTCTGAGCTCCATCAATAACAATCCAGGGTTGATGAACTGTTCTGATGTCGTGAAACTTATATCACAGATACCTCCGTACTTATTAATAAGGGAAAGGAATTGCAACTTGCACGCAACTAGTTTCGTTTCAATCATTGTAACATTAATCTGTTTGGCTACTACGTTATACTTAATTTGTATTCCCATGGGATTCATCGTATGAATATTCTGTGCGAATCTCACGTTAGTATCTATTTCTGATGCATCAACTCCATATAGAGAACCAGGGGTACTCAGGAAGTCACTCATGTAGTTATCCTCTTATATCTTACCTGCTAGGGCATCTGATAGAGCGTCCGTAGACACTGCCATATTGTGATCTTGATCTGCTGACAACTTGTCAGGATCCATATTAAATTTCTTTGCATTGATATCTGTAGGGCTTCTAGGATGATCCATAGGAGCCTGATTCATAGTCCTATCTTTCTGTCTATTCATTCTTCTGAAGAGCTGAGGAGTAATAATCTCCTTGCCCTGTATACTTTCTGCCATAGCAAGAAGCTTCAGTAACTTAGGGACAGGTTTCTTCTCTAAGTCATCAGGAGTATATGTTGGGAATGCAGAACAAATATTAGCTATGATAAAGTTCAAACTATCAGTTGCTATCTCTTCTCTCGCTTTCTTCATATTGAACAGCAGTTCGTCTGGACTCTTTAATCCAGATTCACTTACTATAAGTTCAGCAAGATCAGATGCACCAAAATCTAGTTGTTCATAATCTATAGGTACAGGATCAAGAACACATATACTACATACAATGTCTTCCATATCTGATGAGTCTATAGATCCGGGATGCATGATCAGTCTATAGTCCTCAGGAGATAGGAGTCTGAAAGTATATTCTACAGTGTTTATTTCTTGAACCAGTATTGTGCCGTATTCTCGTTTAGCTTTGAATAGGTCTTCTGGACTAAGCATCTTAGAGTCTCATTGCGGGTGTGAGTGTGTCTCCACCTGAAACATCCATAATAAGGGAAGAGAGAGTATCCGGCATTAGTGCGGGTTCGTCTGCCCAAAAGAGAGGATCATGAGCGGCTTGAGGATGTAGTGTGCCGTATGATGCAATGTATTCGTTCTGATCATCGGGATCCACAACTTTAGCTTGTGAGAAATGACCCTTGATATTTCGTTTCCATTCGTTTCTACGTATAACACGGTAAACGAATATAACTCCGTGTTCAATACCAGGAACGATAAATGATGTCCAGCCTACATCTGCATATTGTTCTTTCCATGCAGCAACCATTTCAGGAGTAATTTGATTCTGCGCAAAGAGCTCGTCTCTCGCATCATCCATCTCCTTACGTAGTCTAGCTTCCTCTCTTTCCTGAGGACTCATCTTTGCTAGTTCATCATCTGTAAATGTTGGTGGTTCAATCTGTGGTACTTCTGTTGTCTCTTCTAGTGGTATCTCTGACATTAAGTAATTCTCCTATCTATCTTGATGTGGTCACCAGCGTCCTCCCATTTCATCCTATAGTCCTGGAGTCTGAAAGTATGTTTTTCTCTCCTGGTGAGCGCCTTCATCTAATTCTAATTGACCTCCGTCAAATATCCATCTTTTTACGGAGCTAACTTGTCTCATTTCTGCTGATAACCAGTTATCTCTCATCAGAACAAATCTCATACAGTCAGCAATTGTTGCTTGTCCTATTATCTGCAAACGCGTAGCAAGATATTCCTGGTCTCCCATTGATGGAGTAAATGTACCAAACATAAGTTCTTGATATAGTGCAGGTTGATCTCGGGTATACTCTTTAAGTTTAGGATGTATACGTGTGGGTCCTCGGGGCATCGCCTGTAGTACATACGTCTTTCTTGATATGTCCGGTGGAACCAACTTAGTTATACCATTAAGGTAATTTTCTATCTCTTCATATCCTCCTCTGAATGTAGTCGATCCATTTTCATCAGTAATGAGAATGGGGGCATCTCTGAATGCTTCAACCGTTATACCTTCAACTAGTTCAGGTTCGTATGCTTCTGTGGTACCATCATCTTGATTCTGATTGATAGGAACAGTAGAGCTCCCAGGTCCCTTCCGTGTTGTTATTGATGGAGTAAAGGAATATTGTCCTACACTTTCATCCGCTCCTCTAGCGAAGAATGAGTATCTCTCATAGATAGGTTGTCCTGTACTATCGAGTATTCTCTCATCCGAAGTGATGTGAACATCTATAATAGACTTAACAGTACTTGGTGCCTTGGAGTTATTTACATCTCCAAATGTCATCATGATGTTAAATCCGTTTTCAATAAATCTTCTACCATTAGGACCATTGAATATATCAAATTCATCTGCCCTTGGTAATCTATCTTCTTTAGTTTTATTTTGATTCCATATTGCATTTTCGAATTGATCTGTCAGATCTTTAAAACTTCTACCACCTTGATCTGCTGCTTCAGTAAGTACCTGATTTGCAGTAAGTGATGTAACAGTTATTGCTGCTTCATCTTCACCTACGTTATTAGTCTTAGGTGTTGTAGTGATTCTCATTCCAGGATTACGAGATGGATCTATTGGCAGTGCACGAATAGCATCAAACTTCTTTTGTCCATTCCTTTTGACCCCAGATAGAGCATTCTCTACATATTCTCTACCTCTTTGTCCATCTTTCATTGCAGCCATAACAGCATGCAAGTAACCTACTTCTTTAAAGGGTATCATGAATGCGCCCTGTATTATATACTGTCCTTTAGACACTGCATCGAATTGCTCTGAAGCATATCCGTATACTGGTCTCTTAGTAGAGTTACCTCTCCATTCTATAGATGTTACATCATCCACAAGTATATGTCCAAAGTATACTCTGGCTTGTGCTCCACTAAAGAATTCATTATCTCTATATGGTTGAAGCATTTACAACTCCTTAGCTCTAAAGAAATCGAATGGATTGTCCTTGAAGGATCTCGAAGGATCAGTTATAGTTCTATATCTAACTTCTGATTTTCTTTCATCTCTACGTGTAGTTACTTCATCAACCTCACGTTGCTTTGCTGCTATCTCATTACTCAATGAAGTTTGAAGTGCGAATATATCATTTCTATTCTCAATGGTAAAACCAATTCCAGCCATCTCTGCTTGTGCATCAGCTATTTTGTAGATCATCAAGTCCAATTGTACTTGTATCTCTATTACTTTATTAAGCTGTTGCTGCATAGCTGCAAGAGACGCGGATGTATCATTTATAGTACCATCAAGATTAGCAAGTAAGTGATCCTCACTGAATGTTGAACCATTGAATATACCTGCTGAGAATGGAGTGACTCTTGTATTCGCACCACCGGGTGAACCAGTAACCGGAGTCATCATCTCGATGTCTCTCGCTACGAACTGCATTACATTTTCTATGTATAGATCATTGACACCATGAGTCTGTCCTTCATCTACTATCTCCACACCATAAAGTCGCATGACTGCTCCTTTGAATTGGTTGGGTAGTCCGGGTGCATTTCTATTGGGTACTTCATGAAAGTATGTAATTGTTATATCAAATGGGGGTAGTTGGTCGGGAACTACTGTAGTCATCAAGTCATCTGAACCTGATTCAAAATCATATATATCTGCTAGTTGACTAAGTGCATATGTGTCAAACACTGTCCACACCAATGTACCAGCTATAGTTCTGCCGCCTCTAGTATAGCTTCTGGCATACGTTCTACCAAGTGTACGTACAGGATGCTTCTCTCTATGTGTGGAGTAGGATAGTGTAGTTATGTTACCGAGCTCTAGTACCTTGTCCCCTGTAGTAATAACAGGAACAATATCGCAACCAGAGAACACAGTTACTTCTGGTTCTACTGCAGGCTTTGGTTCTGTTGTAGGTTCTGTTGTAGGTGCTGGAGTTCCGTTTGGCTGTCTTCCAAGACTCTGTTCAGCTAGTCCTTGTTCTACTGCTTGATTAAATGCTAATCCTTGTTCTTTTCTTCTTTGGGTTTGTGCGTCTAAACTGTCTCCTGCCGTTTTATCAAATAGTAATCCTGCTCTTTGTTGTAGTAAATCATTTTGCAATTCAGTGGCATCATTATCAATAGTTAAATTAAAGCTAGCTATTTCTAATTGAACTTCTTTTCTTCTTAGTTTTAGTGCATCTAACCTGCCTTGTGCCTGGTCATATTGAAATGAATCGGGTGGAAAGCCGTAATCTCGTTGCGTAATTGTTGTCTGAAGTCTTTGTATATCACTATTAATTTGTTCTATTTCTTTCTTACGTGTATTTAGTTCATTATCTATTGAAGAATTAAGCTGTGCTATTATTTTAGCAAGCTCGTCTCTTGCTTCATCTATCTGATCCTTAACAACAAATGCGCGATCTGATTCCCCAGTCGTATCTAATCTACGACGTAGGATTTCATCTTTACGTATTTGCTCTTGGAGAGCTTCAGCTTGTTGTTGTAACGTTTGTCTATATGACATATAGGAGGGGGAAATGGGGGCTCCGAAGAACCCCCATTTGGTTTAAGTTGTTGGTACGTTCTGTGCCGTATTAGTTCCTCTAGCATTCTCCAATGTCTTCCAGTCGATGATGGATCTTGCAACGAATGTCATCTGACTTTCAATTACAATGTCATCAACTGAAACACCTGAACCTTGGTTCAAGAGTTCTACTCCCAGGATCTGCATGAACATTCTAGTTCCAAGTTCATTTTCTCCTGACAGTACAATGTCGAATGGGGGCATCTGATCAACGTAGTTAACATTTCTTAAGTCCTTGTGGAACAATGTACCTTGCGGTCCAATCTGTCCACCAGCAGCTTCCAACAATCCTGCTGCATCCTCTCTTGCTATATCACTGCCTCTTGATGCAGAGAATTCTCCAGGAGAAGCAACATCTGTGAATTTAGCAAAGTACTTGGCATGTCTAGGTTGATTCTTATCCGTTAGATTGCTTAGAGCAGATCTATCGAAAATCGTAAAGACAAGAGAGCCTGCGATACCTCTCTTACCTCTTGAGTATCCTCGTGGATCAACAGATCCCATCGTATAGATAGGAGCCTTCTCACGAGTCACTGAGTACGATATACCCATTAAGTTACCAATAGGGCGACCATCTAATACAGCTTGTATATCAGTTCCAGCGAAACTAGTATACGTAGATGTATAAGTGTTATCGAGTAAATCGGTGGCTTGCGCCATTGATAGTCACCTTCCTTGGAAAAGGGGTAGGTAGTTAGCCTACCCCTTTTATTTAAATTGTGTCTTGGATGTGTACGGTTGCACGAATTTCAGAAATCTCTCCAACTAGTACTAGAGAAAGATCTATATCAAGAAGACCCTGTGCACGCATCTGTGGAGTAGTTATGATGCTGAAGTCATAACCTAGAAGCGTTACTCCGATCATCTGTTTCAAGCCAGAGTTGATAGCTGTTTGCATAGCGACCTGTGCAGCGTTCGTGTTTGCACTACCGATAAACGGAGTGGCTGCAGCACGTACTATGTTCATAACTGTTCGCACAACTCTTGTTGCCCATTCGTTCTCATACTTAGAACCTACAGCAGCAGTGGTTATACCCTTGACGATAACGTACTCGTTAGGATTACCAATACTTGGTTTCGCAACAACTAATCTTCCACCTATCATGTCCAGAAGTTGTCTTCTTGACAATGGGAACCTCAAGAGGCTCGTACTTCTAAGTGGTTGATTTGTAGCTGCTCTTGTTATGTCCAAGCTAGCCAATAGACCAGCGTAGATTGCTTGACCGTTTGCAGCATACGTAATTCCCTCGAACTTGTTACCGATAATTGGTTCAAATGCTACAACAGATATCAGTCTTTCGTCGAAGTCCCCTATGATGTTAGCTGATCTGGTAAGATCTCCAGGGAGTTGCAATGTAAGTTCCTCAACCCAAGCATTGATTATCTTCGGATCAGTTGAAGTAGGTGAATCTACACCCATGATGACCTGAGTCTCATCAACATTTTGTGTCAAGTTATTGACCAGAGTTTTCAGTATTCCATGATAGTCTGCTGAAACTTCTTGATCAAGTCCGGTACGCTCGTTCGGTATTGTCTTCTTGGTATTAATGTTAACTCCCATTGGTACAATAAAGTCCACAGCGTAGTTCTCTATAGCTTCTGTTGTATCCTCAAGCTGAGTATACAGTGCAGATGCTGATAGTTCATTTCCATTTGAACCTCCACCCAATGACTTGAATGAGGTCAGGTTTGGAAATTCTGGGAGATAAGTGTAATCCACACCAATGATGGTGTCTAGATTATCTACCAGACCTGAAGGATCTGCAGGACCAGGTTGGTTACCCGCATCCAGGAATCTAATTGTAGAATATGTATCCGAACTTGTAGGCGTTCCAACTCTTCCTACAGGATCTGAAATTATATCTACCTGTGATCCAATTTCATAATCAGTTATCTTTCTGTAACGAACTTCTACATCAGAAGGTAATGTTCCACCAAACGTAATGTTCTGTCCACTAATAAAGTATCTTCTCCACTTATCCCAGGCTGCCGATGTTGCAGTAGCTGTTGCTAGTGTTGATGATTCTGAAATTGTGTGAGGAATACTCTTATATGTTACAAAGAGATCCACACCTGCTGGAGGAGCTGTAGTAAATGCAACGTTTCCTCTTGGTGTTCCGAATTCTGTGACAGTTGCTGCTGCAGCATCCCATGCAATTGTATATTCCGTACGTGGTCTACCAACAGTATCAGTGTCATACATTACTTCAAAACTACCTGAAGCGGTAACTGTTGCTCCGTCCCAGTTCTTAAGTCTTGTATCTGTTTCAATAAGATTTCCAATCAACTCTGGGGTTTCTGTTGCTGTATACCCAGTAGTTGTAGTCGTGATAATTTGTTGTCCTGAAACAACAGCCTTACCTACTAGACTATTAAGAACAGGATTACCATCATCTATACATTGAGCTGCATCCCAGTGGAAGGTAGTTGTTGAACCATCACCAGTACCAATATATAGTCCTTCGATAACCTGTCTTACTTCACTTACTGCAGTTGTACCAGATGGTCCATATGAGAAATCTCCATCCAATACTCCACCAGACGTTACATAATCTTTCAATGCTGTCAGTGAATTGTATCCGGATCTATCTGCCATATTCAATGGAGTATTAACGAGAGCTGCAGAACTTCCTCCAGCTACTCGAAGTCTTTCTTTTCCACCATCGGCAATAGAATATACTCTGTTTAATTTCTGTATGTTATTACCAGATGTTACTCCACCGGAAGGTGCAGCATTATCTAGCCAGTTATTTGCATATATCGAAGATCCACCTGCTCCATCGGGATCATACGCATTTGCAAATGGAAGTGTTCTATCTGCAAGAGTAATTGAATGTCTTCCAGTAGAATCTTGATACACACCTGATGCTCTAGGTAAACCGGATGAAGTATCATATCTTACTGCCATTTCAAATCTTGCTGTGAGTTCCCTATACTCAGCTACTACTATATCATTCAGGTTAGGGTCGGCATTGATAGCTGTAACAAGATCAGCTACGTTATGTACGTCTGCTTGCACATTATCTCTATCAGGATCGTAGTCGAACCTTGATGTAATACCAGTCTTCGGATTGTAGATCTCAATGTTTTGTCCATCTCTAAAACCTATTGATATGTGGTTATACACATCGCCAGGCTGTCTAGCTGTTAGTAACAAAGCATATGCTTCGGCATCTGCAGATTCTGCAGTTATACCAGATCCATCCGTTTCAGATATTTCAAGATTTGCTTTTACTCCACCGTCAAGTCTTAATCCACGCACATCTACTATCGCGGAACCTGCACCGATGAATACTTCTTCGATCCCTCTAATAAGTGAGCCACCAGAGTAATTACCCCAGATTGCTTTAGCTTCTTCGACATTTCTAATAGCAACCGGAACATTAGGTGGGCCATCTACTGCCGTACCGATAACCAAGACAGAAGGAGCTCCTTGCAACTGCTGACGCGGCTGTGAGAAGTCTGTGTCCTTCCAAATTGAACTTACCCCTGGAAGATTTGCCAAGGTTAATCGCCTCCTTGGTAAAAGGAATATCTTATTCCTTGTACGACTATGTTAAGAGGATTTAGCATTAAGTTGTCTCCTTAATCCTTTCCTTTACACGAGTTGCCCAGTCAGGATAACTATCTTGACTGCGCAGTTCTTCTAATGCAATTCTTATACTTTTGAGTTTCTCTACCAATTCGTAAGTAACTTCTTCGCTCATAATATAATACTGCACGGACCTTGCTATGATACCATTCCTGAATTTAAGCAGGAACTCATCTCGTAGTCTTCTTTCAAAGTACCATCTTGATACACCGTACTTCTTCAGAGTTCCTACATGAAGCGTCATAGTTTTCATAAATTCAGTAACTAGTCTTTCAGCTTCAAAGTTCGTTTTTGCAAAACAATCAAACTGTATAATACTTTCAAACCTTTGACCGTATGTTACTATTTCTGTTTCTGGTACTTCTAAACCCAACGCAACTTCTTCGTTGTTGGGAATACTTGTTTCCCTCAGTCTCGGTGTCAGTTCTTTACGTGCACCGAACTTGTTACCACTTGTTGACCCAGGACTCATTCTAATAACTGACCATGCTATGGTCTTGTCTGGCATCTGAGGAGCGTCTTCTGTATCTCTAATTAATAGAGAATCAACAAGGTAGTCGGGATATGCTGGTGTAAAAACAATGTCAGAATGTTCCAAATGTAAAATCTGATATATAAGGATCATTGCATCTTCTATAGTGGCAGGTTTCTCCGATCTCCTCATTAAAGTTGGGTGTTCCCAATCTTCAAAATTACTAGGATCGATATCATCTATAGTTGCCGATCTATATTCTTTTGGTGTATCTGCCATTATTGTCTACCTATAACTTCTATTCCACATATACATGCGTAGAATTCAATTCTTCCACCATCACTTCTGAACGGTTCTACTAGATTTATATTCCATGCTTGTAGATATGGTGGTTCTATTCCTGTGGGTTCATCTACTCCTTCGTATGCTATTTCATATATTAAGTCAGACTGTTTAGGAGCTACATTGTGTGCAAGATAAAACTGTCTATATACCACTGGAATATTACCTAAGGGTGTCTCTTGTTCTACTTTGAACCTAGACGCTGTTACTGTCAATGCTCTTTTATTAGTTCTTACTAGTTCATCTTCGAACGGATAGGACTGACCTCCCACTCCTTCACCAGTAGGTTTGTAATAACTTCCCTTCCCGGTTGTTCTATTATAGCTATCTGAATTCTGCGATGTATCGAATCTTCTATATACTACCCAGTAACCGTGACCTTGATTATCCTGGTCACCATTTACAAAGCAATCGAATTCATCGCGGAGATCGATTCCTCTATCTCGGGATCCAAATCTATCAACCTTGATTGTATCTTCTGTTTCTTTTCTAAATAGATCTAATGCCATGATCAACTCGGATAGTTATTTACGGTGTACGTATATTCTCCCCAATGTAATCTTACTGGTAATTGCATTCCACCTAACCACTTCTCGATAAGTTGTCTTCTACCATTACTATCTCTTATTGAAGCGGGGCCCTCACATATGTAAGTGTCTCCCATATCCAATAATCTTGAGTGTTGTGGGAATCCATATTTGCCTCTTGTAGCAACCAATGGTTTAACTCTTCTTCCACCAGTTCTAATAAGACCCATTGCTTCTTTTGCGCATGCTTGTAGATGTTCAATTGTATCATCAAGTAATGCTTTAACTGATGTTACGTCTGCATCTATAGAAAGATCACCTAAGTGTTTCTCTCCAGCCTTCAATGCCATAGCTGAAAATTCCTGACGTATTACATCTACTGCTGTCTGACATGTCACGTAGTCAGTTACATAGTAGGGAACCGGACTATAGACTGTGCCACCATTAAATACAGTGATCTGTCTTGAGTGCTGTAATGCTACTCTACGAATTGTATCGTCAGGAATGTGTTGAACGAAAGGACCAGCAAACAATCTCACAAGTACATCAGTGGTATACATTGGATAAAACTCGGTCATGAATGACATAGTTTCATCTGCTAGAGTTGGAGCAAAGCCCGAAGCTGTTGCACCAGCTTTCAATGTTACTGTATACTCTGCATTGTTTGCAAAGAATGTATCTGTTCTAACTGCACCTGTAGGTAATGCACAATGTATAGCGTTTCCAGATGCGGTAATAAAGTAACCAGAAGGACCACTAATATGATCACCAGTTAAGGTGTATCCAAGTACATCTACTCCCTCTATACCAAAATAGCCCGAAAGGTCAGCAAAGGTACCTGAAGGTGAACCATTTAATACTATTTCTAATGATCTTACATTAGTAGTTATTTTCTCGTCGCCATGTTCTATGATGCCACTAGCGTTTGTTAATAGTGTATTCCATAGAGTAGGAGTTCTCGTTACTGTTGCAGCAGCAGTTCCTGCTGCCCATTCAATTTCTGTCCCTGCTACTAGTTCAGTGTTCGATGTTGTAAAGTGCCAAACAAATGGATCAAGAAGATAATTTCCATCGCTATCTTTAATTCCCGGAGTAGGTACTGTTACCCTATATCTTGTTAGGATCTGTAGATTAGACTCTGGAACCCAAACTACTTGAGTCTGATTACCAGAAGTACTAATAACACCTTCAGGTACATCTAACGATCCATCATCCTCAACAATTGTGAGGGTAAGGGGATTGATAGATGCCTTGTCAATTTTCTCGTTAAACTCTACAAGTATATTAGAGTTAACAGGAACAAGGTGTCCACTAGGAGAATGATCTATAACATGGAAAGGTGTTGCCACTATTTACGGGACCCCTTTTTCTTTTTGATGTCTTTGATGGTTGCTTTACGTATCTTCTGCTTATGTACTGATGCCATTTATTGCACCGATGTTAGAACTTCGTCAGCCTCGTTTGTGAAATCTGCATTTACTCCTTTTTCGACACGCGCATGCTTTTCAATTGCATCTATAAGCTTATCTTTTTCTACTGGAGTAAGCTCTCTACCTTCTTTCTCTGAAATACCAATTACCTCTAATGCTTGCACGATTGCATCTACTACAGCGACCCTAGGCTTCAATGCCTTGTTCTGTCCAGTAGTTTCCAACGCGTATAGAACCTTCAATGGAATTTTTGCTACTCGTGGAGTATTAAGGATTTGCTTTACGTAAGCGAGTACTTGCTTTTCAGTAGTTTCTCTTGCGTGCAGGAATTGATACTGTGGACTATCAGATAGATCGAGTTGATATTCTTCTATCATCATAGGCTCTGGAAGTGACGGATCATATACTTCTATTTGACCTGCACCTATCAGAGTCTGTAACTTTTGTTTCTGTATATCTTCTAACTTAGTCTTATCGAGTATAGCAGTAGTTTTGTTGACTAGAGCATTTAGTTCCAACCCTATTGCAGGATTTAGAAGCATCTGTGCTTTCTTCAAACGTATGTGTACTTGATTTGACTGATCTACTTCTGCTTCTTCTACTTCTACTGTCTTAGTACTAGTACCTCTAGCCATATTGTCCTCACAGTAGCGGGGCTAGCTTTATTGACTAGCCCCACTACTATTTGTTTATATAAAGTCAGTTGACGCCAATGCTGCCAGCGTAACGGAGTTAGTGTTATCGAATACGTAGTTTCTGTCAAGAATTACGTTCTTAGCAAGTGCTACGCCCTTGCCTTGCTCGATAGGCATAAATCCGTATCTTTCACGGAGTTTCAGTCCGTGCATATCTGCGAGTGGTTTGTCGAACTCTTCGATATTCAGTGACTCTCTATTAATCAGAACACCTGTTGCGCTAGCATCTACCATTGCGATAGCTGTAGAAGGAAGACCTGCTGCTGCAGCGAGGTTTCCGCCAGTAGCATCATAAGCCATCCAAGGTGTAACGATCATTGTCAGAGGTGAAGGAAGTCCCTTAGGTGGGATGTTATGTGTATTACCCAATGGGTTCAGAGTATTCAAGAATGCGTTAGCACCATTTCTACCCTGTACGTTTGTTGGATCTAGGTTTTTATTATATTCGCCAGTTGCAGTAGTACGCTGTCCCATTCCGTTGAATTCAGTAGGCCAACCGCCACCTGCTGCACCTGCTGGAATTCTGTTAGAAGAAAGAACTTCTCCTGACATAACGATTTCTCTGATCTCGGGATCCGTAAGGAACATAGTCCAAGCTAGAGGATGTGTAATCCAGTGTGAAGGAGAGAAGCCGCGAGTTACCAAGTATGCATAAAGCTGGAATACATCATTCAGCGTCATGCTACCATTCTGGTCACCAGCAACGTTTCTACCAGTGCATGAACCTTCGATTGATGTCTGACCTGTGTCGTTATCAAAGACAACGATACCCATCTCATCAAGAAGCTTCAAGCCCTTCAGCTCTTTGTGTCTCGCGAAAGCACGACCTGCTGCTCTCAACCAAAGACCAATAACATCAAATTGAGTGTCCTCAATCATCTCGTCGGTAAAGTGAATCTGTATACCAACTTTGTCAACATTTGTTGCTATGATAGAACCCTCACCCATGTCTGGGAAGGCTTCAGGATATTCGGATCCTTCGGGAATGTCAGCGACAGTCATAGCACCGATGGAACCAATCTGTACTTGTCTACCTCTGTCAAGTTCCATGCTTTGGAAAATGTTATTTACCACAACCGCAGCAGGTTCAAGAGCTTCGCGTACAATAGTTGTTACAACCGTAGGGATGAATCTATTAACTTCACCTGTAGTAAGAGCATCCTTCAAGTTCATTGTTACAAACTTGTCGTTATCCTCGTCATAGGCAACACCATTGTTCACAAAGGCTGAGTGTAGATCTTCTATGCGCTGTAGATCCGATGGGTCCATACTGCTCCCATCGGGCAGCTTTAAGTCTCTAATTCTCAAGGTTAAACAGCCTCCTTAGTCGGATGGTGCTAGGTTAGTCCCCAGCACCAATCCGTGTTTATTTAAGCTACATCGACCTGGATTCTTGCGGAACCGATAGCACCGCTTTGTACCATGTCTTTGATGTTCTTTGCAGAAGAACCAAGACTCAAACCTACGAGTGCGTCCTCTGCGAAATTATAAATGTAAGCAGGAATACCATTTGTTTCTGTACCCTGAAGTCCAGAACCAGGATAGGTATCTACAGCCTGCAGTTGATCTTTCGGAAATCTTGCTTCTGTGAATAGAAGTCTACCCACAGTCTGATTTGTGATCGATGCAGAAGCTGCTGAACCGTGAGGTACAAACTTACCGTATGCATCGGATGTCAAAATCTTACCGGCACGCCCATCATAAATGTTAGCAGTACTATCAAAGTAAAAGAAGCCGTGCTTCTTGTAAACCGCTTCGTAACCATCTTCTGTTGAAGCAGAAGGATCACTTGTAACAGTTGCTGCTGCGAAATTAGTAAGCGTCTGTGGTGTAGTATCGCCAAAATCAGCATATGGAAGATCGATCAATCCATCTGCAAGGATACCGTACTGGCTAGCCCATAGATTATAGTTCAAACTCTTACCACGAATATCCTGCATTACGTCCATGAAGGCTACGCCAGCAGGCATATTAATTGGAGTATCAATGAAGTCTGCTGCAGTTGCGAGTGTATTGCTGGCATCTGGAAGTACTGTACCTGCAGTTACATCGTCTGCACTGTATTCATATCTAACTGCTGCTCCACCGTTTGCTGGAATCAAAAGTCCTGCTGCTGACTCGTGATAACCCCAGAAACTTGTATCGATGTTAAGTGCTGTATATGCTGCTCCAGCTACTGTCTCATCATCAAAAACAGGAATGTTACCTGATGCTTCGATATCTGGAATACCACCAGAGATACCTGTTTCTGCTGTTGCTGTAGTCTGATTTGTAATCAAACTAACAATTGTACCTTTTGTAATTACTACCCAGTCTCCGGTCTCAGTATCCTGCCACTGGACAGGAAGAGCTTTCCATGGATAGAAGGCACCAGCCGGACGCATACCACCCTGAGCAGATTGCTCTAGCTCTCTACGGAGTGGGGATGTGTTATACTTAGAAGGGTTACTTCTAATAGGCTGTCTGCGAACACTTTCATTTAAGAATACCAAATCTGACAAGTTAATTCACTCTCCTAGTTAAGTCTATTTATTAGACTTTTTAAGAATTATTCTCTTGATCATATCTGAACCGCTTTCTTCCTTTGTTGAATCAACAATTTTTTCATCAGGATCATTATCCAGAACTGGATTGTCTGTTCCCTGTGTTGGTTCGTCAGGCTTCTGATATGTTCCGAACTTTGTTTCAGCGCCCAATGCGTCGTACGCACTAGCGATCTGATGTCCGTCCATATCCGAAATTACCTTGGAGATAGCTTCCGATCTGTTATCAAAGAACTTCTCTGCTGTGACAAGGTCAGGTAGTTTACCTGCGCTCATCTGTAGATCCACTAGAAGGGTAGCCCTTAGACGTTGAACTAATTGATAGAGTCCTGTGTTCTCATCAACCATTGCCTTCATAAGATCGCTCTCGTCTGGTTGCTCATCTAATTGAGTCTTGAGTGCATCAACCTGAGTCTGTAGCTTGCTTATGGTATCGGACTTCTCTTCGATGTCTTTCTGTACATCTTCTAGTTTTGTTTTAACTGCTTCGTGTTCCAGTACCTTTTCATCACTAAGTAGTTCTGTAAGATCTGCAATCTTCTTTTCAAGGTCTGCAATCTTTTCTGTAAATGAAAGATCCTGGTTGTCATCTGCAGCTTCGAATGATGCTTTCTTCATTAGCACAACTGAAGTAAGCTTGGCTTTGGATCCTCTACCATTGTAGTTATCCAAAATTTCTATTGCAGCATTGATGTGTTCCATGTCAGGAAGAGGAAACGTACTCTTCTTATCTGTATGTGGTCCACAAAATGCATCGTCACCTTCGTAGAACTTATCTCCAAGTTTTTCTTTCATTGCTTCTGCAACATGAGCTGCAAGCTTGAAGTCGTGTGCTGTCCACGCTGTAACGTCTTTCGGTTCCTCTTCTTTCTCGTCTTCTATTTCTACTTTGATGTGTGCTTCTTTAGCTTCACCAGATAGTTCAATAGAATCCCGTATAAGGATTACTTCTTCGCTATCTGTACTATCGTCGTCTCCGACATGCACTACACCAGCAAAGTGATCTTCGGACTGATCTGCTGGAGTATTTACAAATGATACTTCGCTGTATTTTCTCTGACCTACATTCCATACACAAACTTGATCATCATAAGTCTTACCTTTTTCATGATCGCACTTGTCTTCTTTGCTCGATACATTAGAGTCACATATAGAGCATCTAATATCTTTACTTGAGCACGATGTAGATACAGTTAAGTACGTACCGTCAAGTACTTTCTTAATTGCATCGGGGTCGGTAATGAGCGCATCTAGAACAACTACACCAGTTGGACGATTATCTTTATCGTCTCCATCTTGAAGCTGGAGATCTTCTCGTCTAGCATCGTAGACCCTGCCTAGAGGATCTTCCTGATCATTGTGAAATGTCACAACTGGCTTACCGAATGGTTCAAACCAAGACTTCAGGCTATTATCGGTAGCTTCGCCGTCTACATATCGAAACTTGTTCTCATTAACGTAACCCAGATGTGTTGCAGCCAGACGAACATTTAATGCCTTAATATCAGAAGCATCTCTGGTTTTCAAAGCATCGGTCATCTGAACTTTCACGGGATTAACATTTACAAATTTCAATCTTCTGCCACCTCTGTGACTATGTGATTCCAACTTTCAATGTCTAGTGTATTGCCAGCGGGAAGTGACATCATTCTCTCACAGCCTTTAACGGCTGCTTCGAGACCTGTTCTCAAGTCCCAACCTTCTAATGCACCTACTGCAAGAACTGCAGTCATGACATCTCCTGCTCCAACCACTGTTTTAGGTTTACGTTGTCCTGGAAATACTAATCCAAAAGGATGCTTCTTATCATCATAATGAATAGGTTCTTTTCCATTTGTTACTACAACTTGACCTGGGGTCCAGTCTGCTAACTTAGTAATAGCATCCAAAGTATTATCAGTTGATGTTAAAGCTAGAGCTTCTGCAGAATTGGGTTTAATAATTATTTCATCCGTCTTGTATGCATCAAAGAACTCTTTCTTCGGATCTGCAATCCAAGTTCGGAAACGACCTTTGAGGGTCTGTAGTATTGACTCAGTTATTGATCCCTTTGCGTAGTCGCTAGTTATTAACACTTCGCAACTATCAGGTATATCTTCAATCATTTCTAACACATGTTTATCATATTTCCTAAATGCATTAAAATGAGGATCTAAGTCAATTCTGGTTATGGTTTCATCTCCACACATGTATCTATCTTTCTTACAGTCGAGATCAATCCATCCTAATGTTGTACCATCTATTAGGTATTTCTTTAAGGGAGCATGTGCTCCACTGTCATCTAATATGTTAGTTCCAGTCATACCAATTATAATAGTTGGTATTCCCATTCGAGCTAGACACATTGCTACATTGCCTGCTCCTCCAGGACTAGAGTGATCAAAGATAGGGTTAACTATACATAAACCATCGTGCTCTGGAGACTTCTTTGTTGTTGCTTGATAATATCTGTCCAACATAATGTCGCCGAAGACAACGACTTTAGGACTTACCATATTTCTATAACTCCATATTATCCTTTACTTTATACTCACTACATAGCCCCATAACTTTTTTTGGGGTACAATTAATTTGCAGTGCGACCAGGAACTGTCACCAAACAGTTACAATTAGGGTGCGAACTTCCTGGTGGAATGTCCAAGGAAGTTAAGTTATCAACGACTGGAAATGTTCTTGCTCCTTTGTTACATCCAGGACATGCAGGAATCAGAAGTTCTTGTTGTCCTTGGGCTTGGAACATTCTTGCTCTACCAAAATTGTAATCTCTCATCAATGAAGTAGAAAGATTCATTTTAATTCTATGGTGATATGTGTCCATGATTGCAGACACAGTTGATGCATCCAAAGAATCTGTAATATTTTTTTGATTGATCTTACGCGCAACTGTTCTCGCTAACTTTTGTAATGACTTCTTAGCTTGTGTAATTGTATCCTCTACATCACTTTGCATCAATGAAGCTTGATCATTATCTATGATAACATCATCAGTGAGTACACTATGTGCACCTTGAATATATGCATTAGTAAGTATAGGGGCGAGTACACCAATAGAGTCATCTACGAATTGTTTCTGAACTCCATCTATCCACACGTCATCCATCTTATCATCTTCACTACCAAGTATAGTAATGAAATCTGTTCTCATAGTTTGCCAGTGAGAATCAATAATGTTTGACGAATGACTCATGCCCAATTCGTTCAGTACCGGAGTATCAAATGTATCTTGTAGTTGTAGTTCATCATTCAGATCCCCATCCTGAGGTATACGAGGAGATGCGAGTTGGGTCCCGTGTTGATTAGTGGGAATGTCCTTACTCTGTGCACTTCCATTTCCACCTACTGTACCTTTCAACATAAGTGTAGGCATAGTAACGTTCTTCAGATATGTATCTGCTTCTTGTGATCCAGTGAACGGTTCTTTACCAACTGCAAGTCTTGCTTCTTCATGTGTGATCATGCCACCTTGATACAGAAGCATATTATGATTCTCGCTCTTTATCTTCTCATCTATATCAATTGAAGGTATGAACATTGTTACTTTATTAGTAGAGTTGTATTCGTCGTACGCGAACCCACCTTCAGAAAGGAGTTCTTCCAGTATGAATTCATTAACGAACATCTTCAGTACATCTTGAAACTCTTCTACTGTGTCGCGAGTATCTTGGGACATAGTAAGTGATGTACCTCGTGAGGAACTATCACCCTCACCCCAATCTACAGATGAAAGATGTAACCCTCCACGTACACGCTTCATAAAGTAATCAAGATACGTCGAAGCATCAATTGCTTCACCCTCAGCACCTATAACTTTTATCTCATGTCTCTCGGGAGTAACTAGAGCACCATTGAATGGCATGTTATCTACAGCATACTGTAATTCTTCTAGCTCTTCAGGTTCAGCTCTATCCTCGGTATCTCCAACAACATATTGATATAGTGGGACTGCGTGCTGATATACAAGTCTCTCGATATGTTCTTCCATACCTCTCAGCGCACGTATGTCATCCAGCACAGATATAACGTACGGAGTACCAGTACTTAGTCCTACCTTTCTGTCTTTATGGAAGTGAATAACATCTTCAGGCTTGAACTTCGGCCATTGACTTCTAGGATAGCCAGGTACAACCTGTCGATACATTCTTACTTTGCCGTGCTCGTCTTTATCTATTTCAATAGTAGTTGCGCACATAGGATAGTATGCTGCTACTGGTTCTAGTTCTTTATCGTCGAATGTTCTACGATTCATTCCACCAGATGATTCCTTCTTACGTACCTTTACTATATATGCATTGGAATAGGTTACTAGTTGATCAACAAGGTCCTTAATTAGTTGTTCAGTAGGTATACCACTTACCATTGCTATTTGCTTGAATCTCTGCTTGATATAAGCTACCGCATTAGGATTCTGTCCCACCCACTCAAACTTATTCTTCAATATGAGTGTACATAGTTTCTCGACAGATCTGCGGAACAACGGTTCTCTGTCTATAGCATTAGCTACATCGTTAAGATTATAGTCAGGGCCCTTGAATGAGTTTCTATATTTTGTTCCATTATATGCTAGACCTGGAGAGTTAGCACGCACAACGGGTCTCTTCTTCCGGACAGTCTTAGGGACTTCCTTATGAGAAGGCACATCCATTATAGCTATGCTATCTTTAGTATTGTCGTCAAAGTCAAATGCTGCCATTATTACCCCAGTCGCGTTAATGTATCATTTATTTCAAATAACAGTTCGTCCGATATGACCTGAGTACAATCAGCTAGTGTTTCGACAGCACGTATCTGATTATTCACGTCATCTATTATTGCATTGTTTCTCTCTTCATCTGATAGTAATCTATCATCATCTCTACTTATAAAATCTGGTATGTTATCCAGATTCTCTTCTATCCCATCTCCATCAAGACCAAACTCTTCTGCAAGGAAACCACCAAGTTCATCTCTCGAAGGAAACAATGAATCGATCCCTGATCTTCCTGCCGGATGATTCACACTAGTTATATCATTAAGAGGATTGGGACTGGCAGCTATTGCTTCATCTGTAAGGTTAATGCAGAGGATTCCTTTATCTAATCCTGAAATTACTTTATCTATAGTGTGTCTGAAGAATCGTAAGTTCTGTAGTACTTCTACTTTTCTGAGATAGCATCCTGCTTGACCTATAATAGGAACGCCCTTGTTAATAGCTATTCTAGACTTAACGGCATTCAATGCTCTGTTTATGTTTTTAGCTCTATTCTTAAGATCTCCTGTTCTCTCAGCCTGTCCTTCTACTGTAAGACTATCTTCAATTTCAGCATCCGTTTCATCTCGTTCTCTTTTAAGTTCCTTTAACTCTTTATCTGCTTCGTCAAGAGAAGAGCAGTTGTATTTCATTCCTATGCTTTCTTTTATATTGTTCTTCCAGTCAAGTATATAGGAATCAAGTTTAGCGAATATACCAGTGATAGGATGTGTTATCGTTTTAAGTATAAGATCAATAAGTGCATTGAAGGGCCAGCATCTTGCGAAGACACTATCTCTACTCTTACCAATTAACTCAAATACTTCTTCTCTCAGATATTGTTGTAGTATATCTAGTGTAGTAATAACTGCACCAATCACAGCTAACATTATAGAGCCCAGTATATCAACAGAACCTTTAAGGTGCGTATCAATATCCTTCTGCAGGAAGTTGATAAGTAGGTCTATTACACTTCTCATCTGATGGAGTATACCAATATTCTTCTGTATTCTGTAATCTTTAGTAAGTCTTTGTATCTTATCTAGTCCACCAATAGCTGCAAGGTTACGTATAAGACAACACAGTACAACTGGATTCTTTGTCCATGAACGAAGTATTCTCTCAGCCTGTAACATGAATCCTTCAATAGCAGGTCTTACTGCTGCACTATAAGCATTCCATGACTTAGGTACTTCTCTAGGAGGACCAGCAGTATGCGAGTTTGTATTAGATTGCGCAATGCGTCTTGCAGGTTCAGTAGCTGCTCTAGCTTCTAGGGTCTTCCTTCCAAGACTCTCTTCAGCTAGTCCTTGTTCTACTGCTTGATTAAATGCTACTCCTTGATCTTTTCTTCTTTGGGTTTGTGCGTCTACT
>Ga0098061_1000396_pt1 | contig 20578 bp, 15 predicted proteins | sample 22_taG_FD_92579 | JGI IMG/M metagenome (GOLD analysis project Ga0098061, IMG submission 92579) | Marine viral communities from the Subarctic Pacific Ocean - 22_ETSP_OMZ_AT15343 metaG | ecosystem: Environmental > Aquatic > Marine > Oceanic | place: Subarctic Pacific Ocean | collected 2015-01-20
AACCAGTCGGAATAAATTCGTTAACTTCAGTTGGGTTCTCGTCTTTTAAAGAAAACGCAACATTTGCGCCTGCTGTTTTATTAACCAGTTTTTTCATATCAGCAATGCTTAATCGGCCTGCTGTGCTTTTCTTAGCCATGTTTCTCCATAAAGCAAAGCGGGGGGCCGAAGCCCCCCGCCCGCTCTGTTAGCTTGCTAGAAGCTCTTTGAAGGAGGATTCAATTGTACTCTCCTTATTTTGTGCTTGGTATTGCTTTGTTTCCACCTTTTCCACATCTGACGTTCCATTCCGGTAATTTTCAAAAATCACCCTCACTTCATCAGAAGTCTTCGGGGGAAAGAGAGTCGCGTAAGGAAACTCAGTGCTTACCCACTCATTCGCCGACTCAGCCTTGTCGCTGAGAGCGCTACTGCGACGGCGAGGCTGCAGTTCTGTGGCTGGGAACAAGGCGCCTGCCTTCTTGCCATACTCCATAACGAGATCAGTACCTTCCTTGGGGTCGGTAATATCACCGTAGTCCGGATTAAGCACCAGATTCAGCAACTTCTCATAGACGGTGCGGCTATAGCCCCACAAGCGTGGACCTTCGCCCTCGTCATGACGAACGATGACCGGTGAGAAGAAGCGCTGCTTGGCTCGCGTCTGATTGGCGAGCTTACGATCTTCCTCATCACGAGTGTTATACAACTTCTGAACAAAGTCGCACACTACGCAATCCTCTCCGTGATTCTTCTTCGGACAAAGAAAGGCCGTTTCATCACCGATGCCATAATGGAACCAAAACTCCTTGAAAGGATCGCCATCAGAATCTGGCAGAATTCGAATAGTCTGCTCGCCGTCCTGCGGCTTCCAGAAGAACTTCTTCCCATTGTTATCTCGGCTTTGAAGAGCCTTTTGCTTTTGTCGCATTTTATCAAAATTAATACCCATGTTTTTTTCCTCCATAGAAGTGGCTGTATTCCCACTTCCGCATGTTTACTTATTACAGTATAGCAGATTTTGCCGGGTTGTCAAGCATAATTAAAGCCTTGAACCACGTTTGTGTAAGAAATTGTGTACGCATAGCTTTCTTCATAGCTCGATTCCACAACGGCGAATGAGACAGACTCACATCCCTCCTTCAGTTCTTCAACGTGCTTGTTTATAAGCTTTAAAATGTTTTTATTTTCAGTTAAATCTGCGTTGTTCAATAAATAATAAATTTGTTTTTCTTTTACCTGCTCAAGTTCAAAGAAGGGCTGTTCCTTTCCAGCTTTAATATCAAATATGCCAAGAGTGCATATACGATTTATTTCATTGGTTGCTGATAGATTCCCCATTATATTAGATGCGTGCATAAGATAATTCAACATGTGAATTGTTGTCGCTATTGTTTTATTAATGGTATTAAAATACTCAAGAAGGGAGGTTTCACCTACAATTTCTTCTATCTTTATATTATCAACTAAGAATATTCGCTTAAACATCCCTGAACGAGCATATTCTTGCAAAACCCCGTATGTAGAACGCTCTAACAATTTTTCTTCTTCATTTAGTAAAGCCGTGCTCGGTCTTATATACACCACTGTGTTCTCGTTCTCTTTTATGTTTTCTAAAATTCTTAAGGTCGCCATGCTGGTTTTGCCAGAGCCGGCCAAAATAAAAAAAGTTTCATCGGCCGAAAGGCCTTCAAGCGCGCCGAAGTCAATTTCAATTTTGTCGATCTCTTCAATTTTATTAAATTTATCTAAAGAAACAACATTTTTTCCTTTTCTGCCAATATCGCAATAATAGACATTGTATTGAGGATATTTTTCAAACAACGAAGCAATTTTGCAACCCGGATTTCCTAAACCAATTATGTTCATAGCTGTCCCATATCTCCAAAATTTTTGCCAATAGATATATTCGTTTTAAAAGTTCCCAAATCGGTCTGAGAAAAGACTTTTGCCATTTCTTTGAAAATATCCCTATCTTCGTTTGAAAAATCTACAACTACAGAATCGTGTACCATAAACGAAATCTTAGACTTGCGCCCTTTTAGCAATTTGTGCAACGCTATAACCCTGCGCAAGAACAGATCTGAAGTGGTGCTTTGGATCAAATAGTTCAAAGCATGAAACTCGTCTGCTTCTATTTCCCTACCATAGGGCGTTGTTACTATTTTACCATCCCAATATTTTTGTTTTAATCCCTCTTTATTGTAAGCTCTGTTCGCTAAACGATCTTTAGAATTCGGGTTGTACAACCAAGCAAAAATGCGCTCTTTAGATTCGCTGCGTGTTTGTAAGCCCCTAAATATGTTCTTGGCGTTCCACTCATGAATGTCATCTTCGGGCTGCTCTTTGCCCAACAAGGCCAAGAGCGTTCTCAGTTCGGCCGCATTAAAATCCATTTCCACAAATAAATCATTTTGAGGCTCGATCCCATTACGAAATTCCTTTTTAAGGGTTAAAATCGGAAACGAGCCAGACTTCGTGGTCAAGCGACCAGTACGAGTACCATACACATTATAAGATATTTTGCCTTTTGAATTATTAATTTTCTTAATTAAATTTTTATTTACCTTGCGGAGCAACAAAACAGAGTCTATGTTTTTAAAATTAAACACCAGAGGCCTCTCTTCTATATCCACCACGAGCTTTGTTAGCTCAAGTAAAAAATCATAGTTGCTTGGCCTTTCGTAGTTCTTTAAAACGTATTTGGTTATGCGCGACTTGGCCTCAAAAAAATCCAATAAAAAATGTTGTGGTACCATATCATAAAAACAATGTTCTCCTAAAGAAATTTTTGCATTGTTAAAGCAATTTATGTATGCCTTCATTTTATTTGATGCGCTTTCCCACCTATCTTCTAAGTTAGAAGGGCACACCTCTTGTAGGGTTTTACCATGACAATACAATTTTGCATATTCTACGTCCAAATGCTCGCAATTTTTAGAATAATCCCATGTTGCACAATTGTGGGAAAGAAGACTCAAGTCAACAAACTCTTTTTTTACATACGCTTTTTTGCATACATTTTTTGGATCTAATGCTTGAAAAAATGTTGTCATTAGTATCTATTGTACTAGAAACGGGCGACAAGGTCAAAACATTTGTTTTTTTATTTCTGCCCCCACCCCAGTTGCTTAGCAACCGCAATTGCATTTAAGCAGAGTAACGTATCGATGGGTATAGTTCCATAAAGCTTGTTAGGATCTTTAGCGCCATTTTTTGTAAGCCACGTTTTGAGATATGATTTCGCGGCGTTGCACACAACGCTCGATATCGAGTCGGCGGTGGCGCACTTACAATATGCTTTAATGTTGTTGTGCTCGGCGGATTGAAGCAATTTCTCAACAGGGCTACATGGCCCACCCTGCTGCTTGGGATCGCCCCCCATCGATTTCGGGGTAAGGCCCAAACTAAGGCACTTCAGGCCTTTGCCACACTCGCCGGGAACACACTTCTTGCCCGGATCCGTTTCGCCACCGCCGGGAATAAATTCAAGACCGCCACAAAACTTATCACCTGTTTGCATTCCAGCCTTATAACATTTCTTACCGGATTTACACTCCCAGTCGCTCTTACAGGGCGCGCCATCTTCGATATCCCCAACAAGAGGGTCGGCGAATTCTTCTTTTTTGTCGTCATCGGCCTGCTTAGGCTTGGCCGGCGGCTTTTTCTGCTTTGTAAGTGGAACTGGGAATTCCTCACAACCGGGCTCTGGTCGGGGGACTAACGGCTCTTCGGGCGAAATACACAAACGCTTACGTAATAAATTCGGGCTCTTTTTATTTTCCCATGTTTTCTTTAAAGCAAAAATACTGCTTTTAGAAATTTCTTCGTAGCCCGGAACTTTATTCTTAGTATAAGGAGTACCCATAGCAAGCTCAGTTAATTGGATCATTCGGTTTTGGGTGGTCTTTAATTTTTTCTTATACGCTGAAAGCAAATCTCCTATAAGCCCCTTATTGGAGGCCTCGGGCACTTTTTTGACTGTGTGGAATAGGGTTTCTAAATCGGCAATCAAAACTTTCATTTCTTGTAAGTCTAATTTGTCATAATTTTCAGAATTGCGGAGTCGGGCATAGATACGCAAATATTCCCTCTTATATAAATCGTTTATAATACCAATCTTTTTAGTAACCTTTTCCTCCTCCAAGGTACGTTTTTGTCTAAACGATTTATTAAATGAAGTTGCTTCTTTTTCTGTTTTTGTTTCATACTTTACAAAAGAAATGGTTCCATAAAAAGGATATTTTTCAACATATCGGTTATAGAATTCAACTATCTTAATAGGCACATAGCTAAAAAACATGTAGTCATAAACATTATAATAAACATTTTCATAAATATTTTGAGTGGTCAATTGAACAAAATCTGTATTGGCAAAAGAAAGGGCGCTTATCGAAGAGTTTATTATTCCCTTTTTTGTATCGAGTTCTTCGTCCAACTTCTTAAAAAATGGAAGATAATTGTCTTTTATAATACTAATTGCTGTTGTGGCCTCTTCTTCAATAGTGCCTTGAGCGTCTAATATGCCACCAGCTTCAAAGTCATAATTAAATTTTATTCTTATACTTTTTGAAAGACCTTTAAAAAACTCTAATTCTTTACGTATTTTATCATAAATGCCATCTATTATTTCTGCTCTGGTTTTCTTAGTTTTTTCATCAAAATAATTGAGTGGCTTTTGCTTAATGGGCTTTAATTCTATAAGATAGTTTTCAATTTTTATACCAAACCACCCCATTGTGGGTATGATATTTTTATAGATATCTGTAATATAATTGTCAATATCCACCAAATTATCTTTTCTTTCGGTCAACGTTTGAACAATGGCATCAAAGAATTCTGCCGATGAAAAATCAGCAATTAGGCGCCATGGCTTATTAGGATCGATCGCAAAACCAGTTTCCTTGGCTGCACGAGCATATGCTGGGTAATTTGGATCTTCTAAGAACTTTAGTTTTAACGAATCGGGATTTGACGGGGGCGTTTCTAAAATATCAAAGGCTAAATAAGAATCATATATATTAGAACCCAAGCTTTCAGCAAAGCCGGCGAAGGTAAAGATTTTTTTATTATTTATCAAATAATCAACAAAAGTTTTTCGAAAAGAATCATAGTCTTTGGTCTGAAGGCTGTATCTTAGGTTATACCCCTCGTTGCCCATGAAATCATCATAAACACTATCTAAGTGGGCTACGTATTTTTCTTCCAAGCTTATTGTACTCGATGGCCCAAAAACAGCTTGTAAATCTTTTAAATATTTGCTGCCCGGGCTTTTCACTATTTTGGAGTATTTCTCCTTCATGTTATCAAAAGCCGTAGCCACAAAATCAAAAACACATATGCTTTTTTCAGGAGTTCCACTAATATTGCGATATAAATAATAAGAAGTATAAATCAAATTATTTTTGTTACACACACGGCCATAATAAGGATTTTTATACCAAGTATCAATTTGATTAGATAAGGATACTACCGCTTCTTCGCCCTTTTTTAACCCAGCTTTTAATTTGTCTATTTCCTCTTTGACTTTTTTGCCCGCTTCTTGTAATTTGTTTAATTTTTTTGCAACCGTTGGTGTCGGCGCGCCTCCCTTTGCACACCCAAACGAGTCCATTTTGCATGTAAAATTGTATAGCTCTTCAAGAAATTTGTATTCTTTTTCCTTCTCTTTTAAAAGTTTTTTTATTTTATAGAGGTTCTGTTTGGCTAGATTTCCTCTGGGATAATTTAGTTCATTAACCAATTCTTTATAATTTTGATGTCCTTCGAATAAATCCTTCGTTGAGGAGTCATTAGAGGCGTTTGAAATGTTTGGATTTTTCTTCTTAATAAAATATTTCTTAACCAAATGAGGAGGTAAATCCAAAATCTTTTTTTCAGGGCCGGCATAATATTCTTTGGCGGCCTCGATCTGTTCTTCTAATTCAATTTCGGAACTAAATTTTCTCATTTTGGCTGATTCACCGTTTCTTTTTGTGGTGGCACATATTTCAAACTGTATAAAGATGCTAAATGCGGATCTGTCATTAAAATGTCTTTCATATATGTAGAAAGAATGTGGTCAACAAATTCTTTCGGAACTGGCTTCTCGGCCGCGGCGTGGCCTCCATTAGTCCCAGTGGTGCTTCCTTTGTCGCCACCTTTTTTCTTACACCTTGATGACAGCTTTTTCTTTTTAGGAGAATAAATATTGGTTGCATTCACTGTAGTGGTATATTCCCCCCTGCCAATTTTATCAGTGGTGCTTGAAATTCTATAATACCCCGTCAGCCCTATTGGATCTTTCTCTGAAGGTATATTAAATTGATTCACAGGAATGGCGAACAGTGCAGACCTCCCAAAGTATAAATTGTTGCCTATAAAATTAACATTGGCTTGATAAGTATAGCGCATGTACGGCTCAAGATCATTTGGATTTCGGCGTGCTAGCAGCGTGTTTAAATAAGGTTGGTCCAATTTATTGAATGTAACCATCTTAACAATACCTTTACTTTGCCCCAAATATACATAATATATTCCGTCTGCAAAATCTTTAGCTTGATCAAACTTCTCACGCGCACCGTGCTTTTTAAGAAAAGCCGATCTGGCCTGCCTTACACTATTATCTGGATTTGCCGCTTGATAATAATAAAGCAGGGTTTTTTTATTTTCTTTTGTGGCGGGATTCGTTTTAATGCTCTTTATGAGGCGCTGGTATATATCCTGAGAAGCTCCTAAAGTCTTATCATCCCTTTTAAGCGGGTTCAAAGAGATCCCCTTTTGATGCTTTTTTCTATAAAATGAACTAAACTTTGGCAAAAGCTCATATTGATCTTGAGCTATATTTGCATATCCCGCTTTTGAATAGTGCCCCGTTCTCATATTCAGCACGCGAGGAATCAAAGTATTGAAAATCGAACTTAAAAACTGATCAAGCGTAGGTGCGCCTTTATCTGATATAACAAATTCATTGTAAAGCCAACGCTGAAAAACACCGACCTCTATTAAAATATCGCCTATGTTAAGCCAATAATCTTTTCCCAGAGAATTGGTCATTATATTGCCTAGGCACATAGATGGTAATTCTTTAAATTCATTTGAGCCATCGCCCTGATTAATAAAATCTTTTTGTAATTCATATAAGGATGCTAAAAGTGCGCGCAGGGGGAAAAAAGTAAAGATGCCTGTTTGTTCTAAACCGCTGTTGGCCGCCTTATAAGCTCGATAAATGTTTGTCATTGTTAAAGGAGACTGTAATTGAAACAAACTTACTTGAGTACGAACTTCGCTGTCGGATTTGCCATTTAGTCCATAACTTTCTTTAAGGGCGCTCGTCTTGGCAGTTGATTCTTTTGGCTTTAAATTTATAGTAGTGGTAAAATGTTTACCAATTTTATCATAGACAGTAACAGCCTGCTCTTTGTTTTTAAACTCAATATTCTCCGTTCCACGCTGGCGAAAAATTTGCATATTTACTTGATGCGATGCCCCATATGTAGCATTCGCCGGGTCGGGAGCGAAGCCGGAAAATTGGGTGAAAAACAATTGTTCTCTTACCAACAAATAACGTAAAAATACTTGCTGTATATATTGTAACATTTGCTGACGAGCAGTTGCTATTTGCTGATCCAAATTGGCGATTGTGTCTCCGGTCAGCGCCTTCTGCTGATCTGACGGGCACTCACACTTTTCAGCGCTTTGTCTAAGTTTGATTAATTTATTAAGCCTATCTTGCCCTTCTTTAATTTCTTTATGTATCTTTAGTGCATCTGCAGATCCTTTTTTATTTTCAAACATTTCAGCGGCAAGTGGCTTATTAGAAATAGAAAACACGTCATTCTTCCGATTTTCATCCCTTATTCGCAATTCTGCGAGAGGTGCACCAATATAAGAGACATTCACGCGGATTTGACCAGTTTGAGAAAACTCTAAATCGTGTTTATAAGCAATAAGCCTAAGAACTTTTTTCTCTTGCTCTTCAAAAATTTTACGCGTGTCACTGTCTACAAGGCTTTCATCCGTTGAGTCCGGAAATTTCCACCCATACTCCAAATACAAACTTTCTTTAAACTCTTGTTTGTCGCAAAGCCCAGAAGCGGTGGCGCGTTTGACCAAATAAATATAATCGTGGCCGGGAGATAAACCAAATTTGTTTTTGCCATCATCTTTAACTGTAAAATCTTCATCGGGATCTACGGGCGCACCAGAAATAAAAGTTTTATAGTCTTGAAAGAGGTAAGAAGCCTGTATGGTGTAATCATTATCAACTCCCATTAATTGGAAAGAGCGCGTAACGGAGATATTCTCGATTCCCGCAGAGCCTTCAAACTGCTGTTGTGAGGGCGTATGCCACGGAGTGGCAACCTCCTTTGTCTTTGTGTAAGTGCTAAAAATAATATCTCTAACAGCTACCACTTTATCACTCTTTTCAAATTTAACATACATCCTTATATAAGGAACACATGCAGCAATTTGTTCAGGCGAAATCGTAGATAAAAATTTTACATACTTTGCCAAGTCTTCAGTATCTTTTTCTATATCACCCGTGGGATTCTTTTTTATTTGCAAGTCTCTCGTCTCAAGAGAGTTTGTGTACGCCGGGTCGAGTGAAAAAAGTTTATATTCTGTTTCTTTTAGAAAATCTTTATGATGAATAAATTTTCTTACCTTCTCAAAATCTGGACTATACATTTGAGCAGTAAGAAAATCGTTTATATAGCCTTGCGCGCTTAAATTTTTTGGAAAAAAGATGTCTGCCATTTTTTATAAGCCGTAATAACCCAATACTTGTTCTAGTGGAAGTGGAATCTTGACCAATTCGCCTATTTTGTAATGAGCGTCTGTTGGTTTTTTATTAAACCATGCTATGACCCACCAATACTTTGCGTCTCCATAATGTTTTTCAGCATATTTATAAAGGCGCGCTCCGGGGCCCCAATACTCATTTGCAAAACTAAACTGGACTACTTCTTCTGCTACAGGATAATCTAAACGCAAAGTTTCGCGCTGACTTATACTCTGAACTTGCTCATTGTTGCCAAAGCGCTTTTTAAAAACTTCCCAATAATCATAATCGTCATTTTCAAAAATTTCAGCATTTTGATATCGACTAATTGCCATTTTTTAGCCTCCCAGCCCCTTCTTAAACACTTTACTAAATTGCATATCTTGTCCTAAGCCAACTGCGCCAGCAGTGGCTGTAACAAAATCACCTAGACGAGCTTTGGTGATGTAGGGGAATTCACCAGCGTCACCGAACCAAACGCCCTTTTTGCCATCGACCCAGCCTAAAGTTTCCTCGTGAAGTGGCGTAAAAGAAATGGAAACCTCTATGACTCTAGGGAAAAGGGCGCCCAAACTTAACATGCCCGATTCAATAAAAAAGCCATTGCCGGTATTAACAGTAAAATTAAGACTAGTAATAAAGCCCAAAAGGCCAGAGCCGGGCTTATTTGGGTTGTTAATCAAATTTGCAAAACGAATTCGTGTAAGAGGTGCGCCTTTAATAACCCTACTACCTTCAAAACTGCTATTTTTTGAAGCCCCATAAGAAGCATACACGGGATAAAGATTCTGAATAATTCTATTTAGTTTTCCCATATTAAAATTAGCATCTGTGCTGTCAAAACAGGGAATTGCAAAAGCCAAAGAAATCGCCCGACTAGTCCCTTGATAAATTGGAATAGGGTCGCTTCGCCCATAAACAGCCTCTGCTGTCCAAGTGGGCGTGAAAGTATCTCCAAGGCTTGTTAGATAGGCTGGAAAAGTAACACTGCTGTTTGGGTCTGTTACTGGAAATTTAAACCGCAAATTAGAGAAACTATATGCGTTTCTAATAGCTATTTCATTAGAATCGGCAGATGCATCCGTTGGATCTCCTCCAAGGATATTAGCCCCTATTTCCTTAAGGTTGGCGCCAATGCCTGTTTCTTCAAAAAAAGCCATGCTGTTCTCCTAGCGCCGTGGTTTCTCGCCGGTGGTGGCAACTGTTGGGGCTACGTAGCCCATGGCCGCCAAGCGCTTTTTAAATGCGTCACTACCCAGAAGAGCGCCAATAAGCAAATCACCAGCCGTCATTTTGGTGCTTGCCGCGGCAACAAAACTAGCTACAGCCTGTGCGCCGGTTGCAGCACCCAAACGTTTGCCAAGCGCAGTGCCAGCGGTCTTAATCTCGGTGTCTGTTAATTTTGTGCCCAATGCTTTAGTTATGGCGCCGGCCAAAGCTTCTTCGGTCGCATCCATAAAATCAATTTGATAAGCGCCCTTAAAATATTTCCTAAATGCGCCTTGAAGTTTCGTTGGGTATTCGGTAAAAACCTTCGCAGGGTCGAGCAATTCTGCCAGTTCTTTGTATTCAGTTTTTGACATTGCTCGTGGAAGCGTTCTAGCAGCTAAAATTTTACCATACTCCGTCAAAGCACCAACCTGCTTATTCAAAGTGGTCATTGATTCTGCTAGCCTAACTTGGTCTTCTGCCGACATAGCTCCTATGGTGCCGCCGGCTCGCAGCATGGACTCAGTTCCAGTAAGCCTGCCGGCCCCCTCTGCGCCGAACGCCCTTACTTGTGCAACAGACATTTGGCCGGCTCTGGCCAACCCTTGAACGAGCAGGCGCCCTTCGTGTGATGTAAAGTCTCTACGAGCGATGACAAGCCCTTCATTCATTTTTTCTGAAATATATTTAGTCCGTTCTTCCATGCTCATATCTTGAAGAGCCAACGCATTGAACTCAACACCAAGTGCAGAAAAAATCGTGTTCAAACGACCCCCAATTTCATTTGCGCTGTCGATGGTGTCAAATTTTTGAGCAAAACCATAAAGCTCATTGGCTTTCATGTTCATGCGACGTGCTTGTGCCTGAAACGTCATAAAGGCTTGGTCCATGCGCTTTGGATCAAGCATGTCCATAAAGCTGCTTATTGTTTGACTATAGTCGCTCATAACCCGGGCAACACTCTGTCCAGTTGCCGTAGCAAAAGAAACTAAAGCTCCCTGCGTTTTCATGGCTTGGTTAGCAGTAAGACTTAAATTGCCGCGTAGCTGGCTAATAATGTCATTTGATGTTTCAAGAGAAACACCCATCGACTCATATAGGCCCACTTGCTTTGCTAATGGTATTAAAGTCTTTTCAAAGCCCGGTATCAATTTAGTGTTTGTGGCGGCAGCGAACTGCAATATAGTTTTTCTATTGTCAGAAATGCCGCGGCCATATCTTACCGATTCTTTTGTTATGTCTTGTAATTGGTTTGTCAAGTTGTTTAAACTTAGACCGAAGACATTATCGCTAGCTGCGGCGGCGCGCTTTAGACCTTTTTCAAAATCCTCTATTTGAAGTACTGAAAACTTAAATGCTTCAGCATAAGCGCCGCCAACCTTTCCCATCTTCGAAAGGGCCGCCATGGCTTTGTTTAGGCCCCAAGCACTGGCCGCGGCCCCTTCAAGCCCGGTGGCCATGGCGCCGATGCCAGTACCCATGCCCACTTGTGGGATGCCACCTACGTCAGAACCGCCAGTTCCGGGGGTGGATGGCGCGCCGCCTGTTTTTGGTTTACCAGCGGCCGGCGATGCATTCAACATCGCCTTTTGAAGCGCATCAGAAAACCTTTCCTTTTCTGCGATGCTCAGGTTCTTTGTTGCTGCGCTTTGTTGGGCACTTATATTGTGCCCCTCCGCTGCCAAACGTCCAAGTTTCTTGGCCAGCGCTATGTTTGCTTTTCCCGCCATACTCTAATTAGAGGCGTCACTCATTTTTTTGAGAGTTTCTTGAGCTAACTCTATGTACCATGTTCTTAAAGATACTGGTAATGTATATAATTCGGTGAATGACCAGTTAAATTCTTTCACCATGTGAAAAAAGTTTTCATATATGGAGCGTGCGTACTCGTTAGTCAAGCCAAAAAAAGTTGGCCGACAGAGGCACACCTCCTTGCGTTGTTTTGCTGCACTTTGAGCATTCAGCACTAAAAGTGAAATCAACGTCTGGATTATGTTTAACATATGTCTTTGCTAAGCGGCGAGAATCTTTAATTGGCATATTCATAACAAAATTGGCTATAGCCATTATATCTGTATCGCCGTCAACGGATTTAATAATTTTTCTATATCTCTCAACCGTGGGCTGGCCGGCCAAACCATGTTTTTCTTTTTGCTTTATTTTTTTATTAATTTCGATCTCATCTTTGGCTGTGAGTAAGCCCACTTCTATGGTTATATTACTGACTGGCAGATCAATTAAAAAAGTGCCATTATCAGTAAACTTTAAATCGTCTTGGCCCGAAAAGCTGACATCAGCCAAATCTACAGTATGCTCGCTTTCTTCATAGCAATGGATGCATGTGTACTTAAACTCATATTTTGTGCCATATGCATTTTTGCGCGCATTAATAATAATCGCATTTTTATCCCCGATTAAGAGGGTTGCAACATCAATTTTTTGATCTACTAAAAGGCTTTCAATGAGCTTGTCTAAAATAATTCCTTTTTCTAGAAAGCTTTGGTTTAATAATATGTCTTCTTCTTTTGTCGTCATATAGCGAATTTCTATTGTTTCTTCGGCATGCAAAGGGTGTCCTTGTGGATAAAATTTTCCCCTTGATGGTAAATCAACCAAATCGGTTGGGATCGTATAAGCCGACGAGGATGTGTTGCGCCCCCCTTGACGTGATGCGCCATCTTTAGGCAAGTCCATATTTACTCCTATTTTTTAAAAATTTTCTGCCGTATTCTTTAAGGCAGCGCTATATTTTGCTGGGGAATCTGTAACCATCTGTGCATAGTTATCAGGATTGCCATTAACGTGTCTGTGTAACTTGGCGTAATCATATGTTAATGTAACAGTGATGTTTGTCAAATCGTCTCCAACATAATTTAATTCACTAAACTTTAAATCACTAATAAAGGCATTAATTAATTCCCACTCTTCGTATGTCCTACCTTCATCACTAACCATTCTTATTCTAACTGGTCCCATCCCATTAATTAAGTTTCTTTTATCTAAATCCTTGGGCGCGAACATATCTGCATCGGTGGGAGCCTCAAAAGACAAATTCTGTAATTTGTCCATGAAAACGCCGGCTGCAGTATTAAACAGTTCTTGGTCAAAAATTTCTCTTACGCCAAAAGATACTGCATTCCACTTAAGCTCGATCGGGTAATTAAAAGTCCAATTTAATAATTTAAAAGCCTGAGTTGAAATAGTATAAGAAGGTCTCGTAACATTAGTAATGTAAGCAGCTTCAAAGCCGTTTATTACTAGTAAAAATCTATGCTGTTGTTGTAAAGATGCATCGGGGCCAACGACCGCGCTGCTTGGCAGCTTTGGCACATCTGGAGTGTCATTGTAATTGGGGCGTGAGTTGACTACTCTTTGTAAAAAAGATAATGACATTCTATAATAAATAGAATAAAAGCAAATTTTTAGCCGATGGTTATAAGCTCTTTGTTCACTTCTAGGTCAGCCCAATCATAAACCAAGGTAAGGCTAATGCCGAGCAAGTCTTCAGCAGAATAATCTAAATCGTCATATTCAACTTTGCTCACCCACGTATTGTTCAATGTCCAAGTTTCGGCAATAACGCCATCGCCATTCAAAACCTGCACGCGGACAGTTCCCAAGTTGTTGCTTACGAACCTCCTTTTGCTTGGAGTTATCTTGTAATTGCTATTATCTGCAGCCCAAGTCGAGGGCGCTTTATAGCCAGCTTTTTCAATAATATCCAACATTCCGCTGGCGGCGTCGAAGTCGATTGGATCAACCAGAGTAACAGAAATATTGTCCCATGTTACTCTACCGGGAAATTTAAACTCATAAGCCATAAAATTGTGCTTAGCGCCCTCACTAACATTAATGTTGGGACGCCCAGACGTTTTTATGATCCAAGCAGGCAGATCCCCAAGCAAAAGAATATATTTAAATTTCCTTTTAGGCTCTAAGCCTGCTGTTTGCCATGGTGGTAACGATGTTGCTTGTACCATCTAGTTGTTCTCCTTAATCCTCAAATGCTGCACCAGTGTTTGTAATCACGAAGTCTACAGCGATAAATTCAATAGCCCTTGCCGGCTTCATAAATATCTTTGCATACATAATGTTCTGATCGATCATATCGGGCGTCGTAGTTGTTTTATCAAGCACGAGCTTGTAATCAGTAACGCCGAAACGAGCCTTCACGTCTGCCAAGAAGGGTTCCGCCCTAGAGATGAACCTATCCCACGTTTCTTGAACATTCGGCTCAAAAAGCATATCTTTGGCGATGTGCGAGATTCCCTTCTTCACAAAGATAAGCAGCCTTCGAACATTAATTCTGTCAAGAGCGCTTCTAGTAACCTGAAGGGTTTTCTGGCCGAATATTACGATCCCTTCATTCGGGAATGAGGCAATCGGGTTAATGTTGGCATCATAAAGCTTATCACGATCTTTGCTGGTGAGCTTATCAGTAACGCCAAATACCGGGAGGCCGGCGATGCCAGTTGACAAACCGCCCCGATTGAAGCCGGCTGGCGCAAACCATGGGGCTTTGACCCTATCTGTATAAGACATCGCGCCGAAAGCAGCAACTGATGGCGGCATATAAACCAAATCACTGGTAAGCGTATCACGGATTTGAACATAAGGATAGTAAGCACACCCATAGCTCGTATTCAAGCCACGATCTTGGAGCCTATTAATGGTGTCATCAACATCTCCCAGTGTAACGCTCCCAACAGGACTGCTTGCCCCCTCAGAAGCCGGCTGGAAGTCTCCCTCCAAATCAATAATTGCTAAAGCGTCGGCCCGGGCCTCGACGGTTTGAAGAAGGTGCGCAGTAAGAGAATTCGCCGTGAGATTCGGAATGGTGACCAAGTTATATTCAACAAATTCCGGATCTTTTACAATATCGATAGCCTCTTTGATTGTATTATAGGCGTAGTTATTAGCTTCAGTTTGTCCATCTATAAGCGTGTTTCGAACCGGGTCCATCTCTGTAATGTCCCACCCATCAGTAGCACCAAACATGAGAGTGGTAAATGAGTTGATACCTATACTTGCACTTAACGTAGCAGCAGCGCCAGACAGTGCAGTAATCGAGAGACCGGCGCGGCGCTTGCCTTCCTCATAAGCATAACGATCGTTAACAGAGTCATAATAAATATCATCCAACGTAAATACATATTGATATTCTAAATATTCATTGGTGGTGGAAGGATCTTGATAAGCTGTCAACAAAGAAGAGACTGGACGTACCAAATCCAACACATCATTATTAAAGTTTGTATTGTTATCAGATTGTCCTGTCCAGGCGCCAAATGAAGCTTGTGTATAAACAGGCAAATTGTCTTGTGCCGTATTCTTACGAACGCGGATGCGGGGATAGGCAAATTTATATCTACTGCCTACATCGACGGCCAGCGCGGTGTAGTTGCCACGAATATTATATTCCTCTCCATCCTCATCCCAAGGATGTGACGAACCGCTCCATTCAAGGAGGCCGCCGACTTCAGCGCCCGAACTACCCGTGACAATGCCGCCGCGGCCAACGGCATCTTGGCTCTGTACCAGCGCGCAAGCGCCTTGAGAGCTAGTTAAACACTGCGTTACAAAATCTTGGCCGGTTGTGTAGTGAAAATCTCGATATTTAGTGGGGCCATAAACGCCATATGGGATATATTCTTTATTTGCCGCGGCACTTTCAACCAATGGATCCAATTCAACTCTAACATATTTAGATCTATTCGGGAAAGCCCCCCTTAGCGACAATCTGCGCTTAGTGGGGTCGAAAACATAATATTGAGTTCCGATCTTATTTCCAATAAAATCTGGCGATGACGGGTCTAAATTACAATTGCTAAATCTCTCGACCACGATTTTAGCTGTATCGCTATCAGCAATATTTCTCAACAAGACATCAAAAGTGCCATACTTAACATATATATTTTGTGGCTGTCTAATGTTTTCAATAGTTATTTTTATATTTTTCTGTAGCCATTCACCATGACCTAAGCCGACAAACTTAAATAATTTATCCATTGTGTATGGTTCATAGTTGGCCGTTGCACTACTCAAATCTTGATGAAAATACCATCCAGTTTCTGCATCAGTAAACTGCCTTTTTTGGGTAGCATGGTTAACGTTGATGTCGGAGGCAACTTCATTGCTAAGTTGAAGAATCATGCCCCAGTAACTATTGTCAGCGCTCCCGGTATGAATAGTTTTGCTGTAACTAGTTGAAATATAATCAGTTGTTAACTCGTTTGTATAAGTTTCTCCCAACCAGTATGCCCGCCTGTTTGGCGGCGGGGTGATGGCAGGATTAGTTAATGTTGGGTTCGTATTGAAAACGTCTCTAATATAATTTTTGCTTCCCTCAACAAAACTAAATTTAACCTCTTCTGTAAGAGCGCTGACTGAGCCACTTACCACTACTGTAAATTCGGCACCATCAGACGAAACAAATTCTGCTAGAGCAAATGACCTTTCTCTTTGAACGCCGGCAACAGATCCAGTAAAAGTGCTTTTTCCCTTAAGGCCCACAGAGCCTTCTTGTACATACCACACTGCGGCAAGTGATCCTGTCGCTAGCTGAGTTGCAGATCCGCTTATTTTACTATCAAATACCCATAAGCCATAAGCGCCGCCGGCATCCGATGCACCCGGTACGTTAGTTGTATTAGTGGCGGGAACTTCGATATCGGGATCGGCAGTGAAGTAATCTTGAGTTGTTTTCCAGCCGGCTGCAGCAACGGTAGTCGATGAAGCCTTATTTATGTGTTCTGAGCCGCCTAATCTTACCACGGTAATAGTTGAAGAGTTTTTAAGCCATGCTTGCGCAGCGTAAGAAGCATAAGTGGGGCTTAAAACGCTGCCGTTTCGCCATACATCACTTCCTTCATTCCCAGCGTTAGGAGTCCCATAAATCTGTACAAAATCCTCAAAAGAATCTACAGTAACGGGCCGCATCGCAGGCCCACGAGTTGTACGCCCAATAACTAGTGGGCCTATATCTCGTGCTTGCGCGGGCAATTCAGAATTATCTATTTCGTTAAGAAAGATACCGGGCGAAATAAATTTAAATGACTTGGCACTCATATGGATTACTCTCCTACATACACATCAACACTACAGTAAATAGTATTTTAAAACTCAAAAAGAAATTTTATGGTCTATAGAAACCATCTCCATTTTCATTTAAATCTCCCATTATAACATGTTCTCTTGGGAAACGAACTTTGACCAAATTTTCAGTAACAGTCACTTTTTGGTCTTCGGTGTTGACGCCCTTGTCTGAAACAAAGCCCAGAACGCGTAGATTTATGGTTGCTTCATATCTTTTCTCTTCTTCTCCGAGAGAGTCAATATTGTCAGAAGTGTTTAAAGAGTCGTCAATAAAGGCTTCATATTTGTGATATTCAGAATAAATTAAGAATGTGTTAATGTTGTTTGTATAAACTGCAAATGGCTGTATCAACTCATTAATTTGCTGTTGGTAATCTGCACGCAAATTAATAGAATAAGCCAAATTATAATAAATGGGTAAAGGCACCCAGTACTTTTTGTAAACAACGCGCTGGTTGGGTGGCGTTGGAAAGTTTAATTGACCATTTAAACGCAAGCTTGTTGCATTGGCAAAATTCTTCGTTTTATCTTGATTAATGCTTTTTGAAAGATAATATGGATTGGCATAAGAACGGCCAACTAGCCGATTTTTAAACAAATTGCCCGGTATGGGTCTTTGGTTCATTTTTGCCTTTTCAGTACTTTCTCTTTTAATTGAAATCAGCGGAAAAACCAAAGAATCGGAATCCAATTGTCTTAACTCTTTATTGTTTTTAATTTGATAAGCTCGTTCGTTGGTAAGCCAAACAACCGGCGCTTTTTTAAATCCCTCATTTGTTGTCGCATATGCACCTAAAATGTTTTCAACCCAGTTATAAACTGAATAATCAATTGTTTCAAAATTCGAAGACTTGAAAACCGGCTTTTCTATTTTTGGTATGCCGACCGTCCTTTTAAGAACACTAATGCTTTTACAAGGAATATAATTGCCGTTTGGTAGTTTCTGATATCCCACACACCCAAGCTCTATTGAAGCATCTGCTGCCTCTTGTATAGAAACATATTCGTACTTTTTGATATCGGGGTCGCTCCATGAAGGTTTACTTTGCATTAAACTTTCCCTCTCGTGCCCTTACACACTTTGCTGATATTTCTACCCTCGTTTGATACTGTCCAAACATCTGTCTGGGCTCACTTAAAGACACGATCTCATAAAAAATATCACCATACTTAACAAAATCACCTTCCCGAACATATAAATCCTGATCTTCTGTCAGCCTTCTTTTAGAAAAATGAATAGTAATGGCCTGCCTTTTATCGACGCCATATTTGCCAGTTTCTGTGGCAAACTCATTCCACTCTACTAAAGCATACACTCTGACGGGCGCCAAAAAGCTTTTTTCGATTGCTTCCCCATAAAAAGAATGAAAATCGGTATGCTCAACGTCAATGGGGTAATAAAATATCCCTTGACCAATAATGCGCTCAATTACCTCATTGGTAACTTGTTTGGTAAAATCTTTCTCCTTTTTTCCGGTGAATAAAGGAGGGGGCGGATTAGTTGGTTGTGACCATTCATTCTTTTTTGCCATCTATTTTATCCTACATAAATGGGATAACCTATATTTAAATGTAGTTTTGATACGTTATCAGCCACAGCAGCATCCTTTTCTGCTAATTTGGCATAGGTCAATTCATCTAATATAGTTTTTAATTCATCGCGCAGTGAATCTTGTTCAGATTTTGCCTGACTTAAAAGCTCTCCAGCGTTCAAAGTAATATTATCGCCGGGAATAGGGATAGAACTAAGTTTTCCTCTAATCTGCCCCAACGTTTCTTTTGAAAGTGCTAACGCAAACCGGCGAATCCATTGTTTACCAATGCTATTAATACTATTATACTTAATATTGCCATATGGCAATGTATTCATATTATTTATGCCTTCGATTTGAATTTTTCGATCAGCATATTCTTCCCACGGTTCTTTGATTACTTTAAATCTAATCCACAACTTAAGTGGATAAACCCCATCTGGGATGGGATATATCCTTATTTTATTATTAAAAATTTCATAAGACCAGTGAGATACCCTAGTATACAAAGAATCCTCATAGGCCATGGCCTGGGCCTTATTTTGCCACGTAGGAACAATTTCAAATGTTGAGTCGTCAGCGTATTGGCCATAAGTTGTTAAATTGCCAACAACATTCAACCCGCCATAATAAGTAAAAAAGCGCCACATTGCTCGTTGAGTCTTGTAATATACCTTAACAATATCAATTCTATTATTGTTTAATTGGGCTGATGTAATGCCCCCGCCAATATTACCCGCTTCGATGCTACTAGAAATTATAGTTTGTAAATCATAATCTTGTTGCATGCCGATCATCGAAAAAGAAGCCGAAAATTGTGTCAGCGCGCCGTTTACACCGGCCATGTCGGCTAGTCCAAGAGAGACTCTTTTGCTATACTCATAACTAAAACGGGGATACCTAAGTTCTATGTTAGAGCCACTCAAGGCATGACCACCGACTATTTGTCCATCTTGATCAAAACTAGCTGTAGTGTGCCCTAACAAGTCTCCCAATGAATTTTTGGCCTGATGGATGTTTATCAAATATGAATATTCTAAAACAGCTTCCTCATAAGAAGAATATACGTTGCCCTCAGTTAATTCAACATCTAATACATCTCCACCTAGCTTCTTATATGTGAAAGCGACCTGATCGACAGCGCCTGAAATAAAAGCATCTGTTTTGTAAATTCCATATGGAAGCGCAGATAAAACATTAGTGTGTGCACCCGTAACTGGTAAAATTACAGTACTCGTAGTATTGGTTGGGGTTAGTGTAGGTTGGGCCATCTATAAGTCTCTCCTACTATAAATAGTTTATAAATAAAAGAAGCCCCCGGTCATTTGACCGGGGGCTTCAGTTTTATCTGCTATTATTCTTAACCTGCGAGGTCTTGAACAACAACTACACCATACATGTCCGGACGGACCATTTGTTTAGCGTAGCGGGTCATAACCCCCTTACGCGGCACAAAGTCTTCCGTACCGAAAATAGTAGGAGTAACCTGCAATGGCACATATGGAGCATAAACATAGCCGCTCTCAAGGAAGCTACTACCCTTACGACCGACCAAAACCAAGTTTCTTGGGAAGTAAGGATCAACATAGCATTCGAACTTGCTGTTTAGAGCGCCGACCTTTACAGAACCAATAGTACCCTTGTCAGCGTCAGCAGTGACACTAGCACGGAAACCAGCAGTGAACTCAAGGATATTGGCAACTTCTGGCGAAACAACCACAAAGTTGGCCCCTCCACGTAGAGTCTTCCTGTGAATCTGGGCTGAAACGTCGTTGATACGCTCAACAAGCGTCTCGTACCACTCACTCACGTTACCCGTGAAGTCGGGCGGCGCAGCGCCAGCGGAAACATCAGCACCATTAACAGGGTTAACAAACCGACCCGGAGCACGAGACCAGTACTGCCTCGTTGTAGCATCCTGAATGAGATCGTTCATGATCTCACGATCGATTTCCAAAGCAATCTGCTCTGAAAGAATCGAGGTCAACTCAACTTCCGC
>Ga0098061_1000397_pt1 | contig 20568 bp, 16 predicted proteins | sample 22_taG_FD_92579 | JGI IMG/M metagenome (GOLD analysis project Ga0098061, IMG submission 92579) | Marine viral communities from the Subarctic Pacific Ocean - 22_ETSP_OMZ_AT15343 metaG | ecosystem: Environmental > Aquatic > Marine > Oceanic | place: Subarctic Pacific Ocean | collected 2015-01-20
AACCGTGGCGTTACCGTCGTGGCAAACACCTTCTCCTGTCTGTGGGAGATGGAGCCTTATTTCGAGATCGCTGAGTGCCGCGTCCACGTCATTGACCTGTTCGATGGCGGCCTGACAGACGAGGAGCTCTTCGAGCGAAACGTGCACGGGGTCCCGCTGAGGACGATCTCCGACATGCGAGATCGTTGGGAGCACAACTGGAAGGATGGCAACCCCATCCCTCCGTGGGAGAGGTAGCTCTCTATTGGACCGTCGCCACACCTGTGGTGGCGTTCCTTTAGGCATGAACATTCAGGCTACTTCCTGGGCATAAGGTTTATGACAAGGAATCCCTACCATTGCCTGAAAGGAGGCATAGATGTTTCAACTTATGCAAGTACAGGAGCAGAGGCTTGCCCCTTCGGGTGGTCTCGTCCAGACCATCTTGAAGGCTACTGGGGAGCGTCTTCGGCGAGCCTCGGTTCAGAAGATGCTGTTCGGTCGCTACGGAATCGTTTCTTACGGCTATCTCTCCATGGCGGACGCTCTGTTCGTAGAGACATTCGCCGAGTTCCAAGAGTCTTGCCAGGCGTTCTACTCGGACGAGGGTCCGCCGCTGCGCAAGATCATCACAGAAGAAGAGGTACAGGCCTACGACGTGACGCTTGTTGGTCTGATCGAGATGGCTCACTACCGAGAGCTGATGGGAGAGCCCCTGTGCTGGCGTGCCACGCAGGCCGTTTTCTATCGGTTCATTCAGGATCGTCCAACGATCCGGCCTTGAAAGGAGGCAGAGGGGCTAGCAACCCCTCTCTTTAGCTATGAACATTCAGGCTGCTTCCTGGGCATAAGGGTTATGACAAGGAATCCTTAGAAATTGTATGAAAGGAGGCAGTGATGCCGAACAAGTACTCTCGAATCAACTTCGATGACGCCAAGACGCCGCAGACTGCGGCGATGCCGACCACCGTCCAGTCCCCGATAAGAGAAGAGATCTTCTTGCCCTCGATCTGCTCGAGCTCTGCTCGGGCGGAGTTCAAGAAGGGCTTCGCCGAGACCACGCGCCTGCGGGATCAGATCGAGGCCCAGAAGACGGAGATCGCGAGCCTGAAGAAGGAGCTCCGATCCGTAAGGGCAAGTCGTCGCAGGCAGGGCTACGTCGTGAGCACCAACAAGGCGCTCAAGACCGTTAACGGAAAGCTCCGCGCCGAGAACAAGAGCCTCCGCGCCGAGAACGAGCGGCTGACGACGGTCAAGGATGCGATCGTTGCGGCTGCTCCTTTGCTTGGCCTCAGGCTGCCCCAGGAGGGACAGGACAACCTGCTCCTCCCCATCAGCGAGCTTGTGCTTTGGGACGGGAAGCTTGCCAGCGACGGGCGCAAGCCCACGCTCCCCAAGAGGGTGCGCACCACCCTAGGGCGTCTCGGCATCGAGTACGTCTACGAGCTGGTTGAGCTGACCGAGTACGAAGTGCTCGAGACCAGGGGCGCCGGACCCGGTGTCCTCGCCGCAATCAAGGCCGGCCTCGCTGAGATGGGCCTGTCGCTCGGGACGAAGCTCCCCGGCGACTTTCCGCGCAAGCGGTAGCTCCCCTCCGATGGAGGGTTGAGATGCAGAGGGGCTAGCAACCCCTCTCTTTAGCTATGAACATTCAGGCTGCTTTCAGGCATAAGGATTATGTAATGAAGATGTTAAGTCTTAGTGAAATGCGACAATTAATATGTTTAAAAGTCGCGAGGGTGGTCAAAGCATCCTCGGCAGGATAACGGGAGGCTAGTCCCGCCTGCGCAATCCCCAACGCACACCGGCCCTCGTGTCGGACTGTGACATCCGTGCGCCTCCGAGAGGAGAGAAACAAAAAGCCTAGCCCGCCTTTTGTTTAGCCCTAGAACGGAGCAGGCGTCAGCTTGTTGTAGGCCAGGTAGATCGCACACCTAAGCAACAGCAGCGACTGGAATGCGTCGTCTGGGTCGGTGTGGTCGAAGTACATCTCGTTGCGGTTGCCCTGCCTGTAGTCGACGTAGATGCTTTCGACATCCTTCAGGAACTCTTCGCTGGCTTCCCACGGCGGGAATGCGAAGCCCTGTCGCTTGAGCAGGTTGATCGTCTCACTCATGTGGAAGTTGCGGTCGATGGTGAAGCAGAATGACAGCGGGTCCCACCGGGTCGACTCCTTCTGTCTCACGTACTGGAACTGCACCACACGGCTCTCGCCGAATGTCTTGATCAAGTCAGAGTTGATGCCCCAGCCGAATCCGCGGTCTACCGCTGCAATCTTGATGTTGTAGGCGGCCATCAGCCTACCCACATCCTTCAGGACGTAGTCCTTGTCGGCTTCCTTGCCTTCGTATCTCTTCTGGTAGATGACTGCAATCTTGTCGCCGGCCATGGCTCCGATGGAGACCACAGTAAAGGAGGGGCGCTTCATCCTGCCGCCGGGCCCCTTGCCAGCCCTGCCCTCGCCCCAGTCAACGCCCATGAACAGGCGTGACCGCTTGAAGATCGGAGGAATCTTCGATGGCATGACTGGTCTGCTCAGGTCTACTCCGAGGTTGTTCGAGGGCCAGCAGCACTGAACGAGCTCCTGCCTGGTAACTGGCTTCGCTGCGTTGTCGAAGCTGATTCCGAGAACCTCGTTGTGGAACTCACCTTCGTCGTAGTTCTCCAGCTTCCAGACAATCTCGTCCTTCCAGGTTTGCGGATCGAGCTTCCATGGAACCATGAGCTGCGGGATTCGGAAGCCCTGATAGGCGGCATCCTTTGTCGTCTGAACCCACTGGCCGGCGGTAACGTTTATCGGCCTACCACAGTGCTTGCAGATGGGCCCCTCTTCTCCGATGGCGTCTACGTCGAGCTTCACCCACTTTTTAGGCGTGTGATGGTCGCATGGAATCATCCACTCGTTTTGAGTGGAGTAGCCCCAGTAGCGCTCCATTGTGTTTTCGAGCGTCTTGGGCGTTCCCACATACAGAGACCATGCGTGCTTGGAGTGAGAGAGGCACTCTTCGATCACCCTGATGTTGTCCGCGAGGATGTCCTGGAGCTCGTCGATGAGGAGCCGATCTGCCGGGATTCCACGAGCCCTGTCTGCATTGAGGAATGCATAGCGCAGGAAGATCATGGAGCCATTAAGGAAGCCTTTTTCGAACACCTGGTCTCGGCAGGAGGTGTCTCTCCAGTACTTGTTGATCATCTCTGAGTATCGAAGCAGCGGCGCAAGCTTCTCAGAGCTGAACGTCCGGGTCTGCATGGCTGACGGGCTGACGTACAGCGTCCTGAACATGGAGATCAGCGTGCTCTCGGTGACCATTAGCGCAGAGCAGATCGTAGACTTCTCGACCTGACGGCCACAGCAAAGCACTGCCTTGCGAAGCGGGTTGTCGAAGATCGGGTAGATGTAGTCTCTTCGTTCGCCAGCGCCGAACTCCTGGAGGTGCTGCGCCATCTCCTCTGAGGCCGACGGATCGTCCCCGCGCATGTCCCAGGCCTCGGTGGAGAGGTTCGCGTCGTCTCCGTCGAGCTTGTTTAGCCTGTACCTGTCGCCATTCAGGTGGAGCAGCGCCTGGGCCCACTGGCTCTTCCTTGCCTTGATGCTCAGCTTTCCATCAACCTCAGACACCTTTGGTTTAGGCGGGAGGTATCCCTTACTCGGAAGGCTCATCTCCGCCCTCCAATTCATGAAGGGTTGGGAAGTCCATCTCCAGGTAGTCGAACTCGATCTGAAGGTCTCGCTTCAGGTCAGACGTGTCCCTTGCGCCGAACTTCTCGCGCCTGTCTCCGGCTTTCATCATTATGTCTGCCCATGCCCGAGCTCGAGCTGGCGTCGGGTCTTCCGCATGGTCTTTGAACTTAAAGTATGAGGTGGCAACGATGTCGCTGAGTATCTCTGCATATTCGAACCTCGGCGGGGCGCCCAAGCGATGGCGAAGGCGGGACTGGTCCTCGGTCCGCATGGCGAGGAGCAGCATCTCTCGCCTGGTTGTGCTGCAACTCCTCAGATAGTGAAGCCACTCGTCCTTGGCTGTCCAGTCAAGGTTGAAGAAGTGCTTCTTGTATGAGGAAAACGCCCTGTCGCTGATGCTCTTGCCGAATCTAATCGACATGACATCGTTGACGTCCTTCAGGTCGGCTCGTCGTACGAGGAGGCAATCGAGCACGTTTCTTGTGGCTGATTCGTTCAGGATTTGCCACGCCTCGTCGTAGCTTCCCTCTACTCGCTCTGAGAATACGGCCTCCCTGGTCCAGCATTGACCGAACCGTTTTCCAGACACCCAATTCCACAGTGGGTCCAGGGATAGCAGTGCTCCGCCGTTTAGAAACCTGCGAACGTCAGGTGGGGCGCCCTTCAGGACGCGCTCTCGTATCTTCAGATAACTGCCCTTATATGGAGGGGGCAGGTCTAGCGCAGTTAGAGCACTAACGGCCTGCGCCTCTGATGGGTACCGGCTCGCCAAGTATTCGATGAATACATGGTGCGGAAGACTCATTCAGCCTCATCTGAATACGTCAAATCCCTCAGGTCATCTTTGATGCTAGTGAGGTTCTTCAGCGTAGCTCGGACAGAGTCTTCCTCGATTTCAGGGAGGCCGACTCTGGCTGCAACCAGCAGCTTGCTTAGGGCGTCAATTGTGTCGTCGAACTTTGGAACGAGCGACGTGAAGTAGCTGATGTTCTGTGGATTAAGGAAGTTGAGGTCAAGGACCGTATCTACGGTGTCCTTGTGTCCACCTCGCTTCTCGATCTCCCTGGAGAACCGGACGACCATCGGGGTTACGACCTTGACCCTTGCTCGGATAGACGAGAGCTTCTCTTCGTCGGCCATCGCACTGCCGAGGTTCTGTTCCTTGGCCCATCGAACGGGAACAACGGCACCGGCCGGACCCGTCATCTTGCCCCGGACACGTATGGTCTTTTCTTTTGCTGTCTTCTTCATCTCGCCATGCCGCAGGCCGATCACAGTCACAGATGGCCGCGCATCTGCAATTCGGAGGATGCCGGCGGCCGTCTTCGTGTGACAACCGAGCCCAGCGAGCACGTGCGAGATCTCGCCAGTGCTGAGGCAGCCGAAGTCCATTCCGGTGTCTTCCTCTGCAACCTTGACCCACGGAGCCTGGAGGCAGTAGCCGATTCCGGTGTTGATGATGCGGGCCTTGGACGCCATCGCCTTCTTCTCGAAGTCGGTTGCGTTCTTCATCATGTCTGGCGTTGTGGCGAACTCCTTGAAGTCGCCCATTGGAAGCCAGTGGAAGCTAGAGGAGATCGTATATCGCTTCTTGCCGCGCCTGCTGCCCTTTGGCGTAGTCTCGACAATGCCCTTTATGGTTGGAGAGATAGAGAGAACGACCTCGTCTCCAAGCATGGTGGTTGCGTTGAGAACAACAACTGCTGCTGTTGGATTCGGATCTGGGCTCACTCGAACCGACCGAATCGTGACGGGAACAAGCGCGACAGCGCTCTGGTCCTTGAAGTGGACCATGGTTCCGGTCTCTCCAACCTTCGGCATGGTGTCTTGGAAGTCTGACTGCATGTCCAGCTTCCCGGACGTGGGCTCGATTGCGATCTTCGGCTGAATGCCAGAGACCCCTCGGCCGACAAACAGCTTCGTGTCGACCTTCTTACCGTTCAGCCCAATGACGTTGGTGAACAGCACTCCTCGAATCTTGGCTCCGGCACTGGTCATGGCGAAGCCCATGGAGTGCTCATCGCCAACCTTCGGCTCTGCCTTGTCTACTCTGTAGAGAAGGACTTCGCTTCCAGCAGGACCCTCGTTGAGGTTCTGGTTGGCCAGATCTTCGTCTTCGCGCTTGTCGAGCTCAGACCGGGTGACCGCACTCTCTCTGTGGACGCGGTCGAGGAGCTGGTCCTTGTTCTCTGGGTCTGCGTCCTTGATAGAGACGCGCAGGCCCTTTTCGTCGACCTCTACGACCTTGGGTCCGAAAGTACCGTCGCTAGTCAAAATCCTGTACTTGCCCTCGGCCAGCTTCTCCCATGTGGTGATCAGGTCTCTGGTGGCTGCCACCTTCTCCTGCTCAGGCACCGCAAGCAGTCCCTGCACGTGGGCTGTCTTGTTTAGGGCGTTCAGCTCGCCGAGAACCGTAGCGTCCTTCGACAGCAAGGAGCGGAAGGCTGTTTGGTCGTCTTCGGAGATCGTAGACAGGAATCCGCTCCTGTCTGACGCGTAGTTGTACATTCCTTGGGCTGGAGGCGTAGTCAGGCTAGTGAGGTCCTGGTCTGAGTACTCTCGCAGGTCCTTCTTGTCGGCCAGGCCCTCGGTCATCTCGTCGTTCGAGAAGAGCCGGCGCACGAGGTTCTCTGAGAGCGGCTTGAACTTGTCGTTCGACACGATCACATCGAGAGGGGCGAGCTTGAAGCGCCTGACCACGATAGGCAGGAACGCTTTGACCTCTCCGTCTTGGTTGGCCAAGTGGACAGACCCAATGCCGAAGCCGTTGATCTCATCAACCTGGTTCATGTGGACAGATGCCTGGATGGGCAGATCTGGCGGAATCACCTTGTAGACGAGACCAGTTATGACGCTCGCCCAGGAGTCTTTGTCCTGCGGAAGGGATCGATACCCCCGAGAGGTGGCGTCAGATGTTCCTGTGAGAAGGGAAGCTAGTCCGTCCATTTCATACACTCCAAAGGGATTCGCTCGAACTATACAATTGATTCTTACCCGCTGTAACATAGTGGCCAAAGAGATTCATCTTTCAAGAGGTTCCGGCACTTGCCTAAATGGTCATGATGCGAGCCTCTAATCGCTACCCGGACTTCACGGTGGAAGACCCCTCGTACAGGGCCCCGACAGATGTGGTGGGTGGGACCGGGGTGACGATGACGGTCGGAGGGATGGTTGCTGCCGCTACGACGCTTAGGGCTGTGACAGTCGAAGCCATGAACGAGGTCAAGCTGGCGCTGACGTTGACGGCGTCTCCGACCCTAGCAACGCCCTGCGCTGTTCCGGCCGAATCATTCAGATGGACGTTCTTGCCACCCCCTGCGGTGACATACACGTTCCCAGACGCGTCTAGTTTCACGCTCGCCCCGCTGTTCGCCTGCTCGAGGAGGATGGTCTTGTCGTCTCCGCTCATCTCAATGAGCGCCTTGTCTGGGATCTCGATACGCACAGTTCCGTTGCTTGCGTCGATCGTTACTGTGGCCTTGTCTGCCACCTCGATGGTGTAGCTACCGTCCTCCGCTATCTCCTCCATGAAGACGACAGAGTTCGTTGGGTTGTCTTTGTCGAAGCTAGATGCCTCGTAAGCCCGCCTCCTGGATGTTACTGCAGACTCGTCTGCGGCTTTGAGGGCGCCTTGCTGCTCTACATATTGAGTCTTGGTGTCTATCTTCCTTGCCACCTCGACAGAGCGAAGTGTCTCGTCCTTCGTGTCGTCTGCCTTGCTGTGCTCCCACCGCTCCTTGCCAGCGAATGTGCTGAGATGGCTGGTGCGAACCTCGGTGGTTATGTCTGACTCTTCCGTGTCCCACATGGTGAAGCACTTCTCGTTGGCCTCAACCAGGATATCTCCAAACGAGAACAGGGCGATCTTTCCGTTGTTTTCCGACCTGAGGTGTATGTCTCCAGTATTTACACTCTCGAGAAGGTGCAGCGGCTGTGTCTGGTAGAAGCCGAGAACGACGTATTCGGGAACGCCTCCTGCGTTCCTTCTGGCAGATGCGACGACGCACTTTGTGTTCTTCTTGATCCCGCAGACGATCCCATGGCCAAACTCATCTGTGTACGGCGAGAGTATCTTGGCCGTAATTAGCTCCGCGCAGTTCCCCCACGAGGTGTCAACCTTCACCCTCTGAGTGTTGCTGATGGGATCTGTGATTATCTCCTTGACCGTGCCCACGACTATCCCGCGCTTGACCTGGATGTCCGACGTGAACGTCGTAACGTCACCAAGCGGCGTGCAGTACGGCTCGTAGTCAGGGGTTGGGAAGTTGTCGCCCATCTAAAGATTCTACCTCATGTCCAGGGTATAAGGCCTTTGCGCAAAGATGCGCTTTTCAGTATGGAAGGTAAGAACATGGCATATTCAGTCAACAAGGCAACTATCCTCGGCAACGTCGGCAAGGACCCCGAAGTCCGCCACACGCAGTCGGGGAAGGCTGTCGCAAACTTCTCTGTTGCTACGAATGAGAAGCGAGCAGGAGAAGAGTACACAGAGTGGCACAACGTGGTGGTCTGGGACAAGCTCGCAGAGCTTTGCGCCCAGTACGCCCCCAAGGGGACGAAGGTCTACGTTGAGGGTCGGATTCAGACTCGGAAGTACCAGGACGCTCAGGGGGTGGATAAGTACACCACTGAGATCGTGGCCAGGGAGATCGTCTTCCTGACAAGAGCCGGGGAGGAATCCGGCCGAGCCACGGGTCAGGGGTCTTTCTCCCAGTCTCGACCAAGCGCTCCGACGGACGCACGCGACGAGATCCCCTTCTAGGGAGCTCTACCAAATCCCTCCCCGGACTGGCCTCCTGCCAGGCCGGGGAGGGCGGCGGTATAAGAAAGATGAAGTGAGATTTAGTTCTTGCGCAGACCAGAAAGGTACGAAGAAGATGAATTTGGTCGACTCACTTGATAAGTGCGGAAATGCCAACCTTTAGCCCCCCCATAAAAACAAGCACGAGCAGAGGGCGGGGCCACTCAAATGAGGGGCCTTCGATTTAGCTATTGAGTGAATAGAACCAGTCTGGGGCGTTGCTCGACGGCGGAACGCCCTTGCCGATCGGCCCGTCGGGGATGTCGTCGCTAGGCTTGCCGCTCACGACACGCTCCTTCGCAGGGGCAACGCTCCCGTGAAGGAGCGGCGTGCCCCCTTGGGGCTCGTGGTCTGGGTCGGCGTAGTCGTGCTCCAGAGTCCTCTGGGTCCCTGGATGCATCTCCCGACTCGGCCCCTCCCAGTCATCTGCGCACTTCTCCAGTATGTGCGAGAGAGCTGTCTTCAGTCTGTCTGTGCGCGAAGTCATGAACATTCCAAGGTCAATACGGTACAAGACTAACAGAGGGTCTCGCTAGACCTGGCGGCATTTGCCGCATCTTTGAGTTTGTTTGGTTAAGGCGCCTCACGGTGCCACTTTTGGTTAGCTATCAGAAGAAAACTTTGTAGACCAGAGATCCGACAGACACAACAAGAGCAATTATCGACAGCACTCTACTCGCCTTTGCGTTTCGGTAGGCGCTTCCGATGTTCTCTCGCTGAATCTTGTAGTTGAACTGACGAAGGGGCTCCTCGCCTGGGATTCTCTCAAAGAAGGTGTTGCAGTTCCTCAGGTCGAAGACCTCCTCCTCCCTTAGCCTGATCTGATACCAGAGACAAACCCCAGAGTACTCAGTCTCTTTATGGTCGGGCGGATACTTCATCCACAGCCCGCACCTTCCGCACCTAGCCACTACGACCCAGGCCACTTCCTATAGGATGGGTTGGTCAGCACGCCCTTGACCTCAGGGCCGATCCCTGGGTTCTTACCCACATACGCGCCAAGCCTGCCCCGCTCCCAGGGCCCGGCGGGGAACCTCGTCGGCAGCGGGGCGGAGGTTATAAGCCGATAGTCCGTCGGAGATAGCTCTCCGACAATCTTCGCAAGTCGGGCATGCGTCTCTCCATGGCCGCCTATGGCCTTCAAGGCCCTGACGGTCTGTCCCGAATCCGCCAAACGGATGGCCTCTTCCCAAATCTCCGGAGCCGACTTTACAGTCTTGCCAAAAAGGCCAGCCAGCTTCTGGTGCCAACCGAGCTTCTCTATCTCGTCATGGAACGATTTGAACAACATCAGTATGCACCTCTCTTGCCGCCGCCGAACTCAGCCCCGTAAGCGTAGGCCGGTATCGGAGAGAAGTCATGGATGTCGCTCTTCCAGCCCTGGGCGCCACCTTCCTTGATGGCCTTTATTATCTCCCGGTACCCCATCTGCGACAGCCAGTCCTTCCTTGTGGACGGAACCTGGTTTATGCCTCGGATTGTGGGCTCATGGATGATGGGCGCCTCGTCGACTTCGACCTCCTTGTAACCAAGAGACCCGAGCTGTCTGGCCATCTTGTCGTCGACCTCGTACCCCTCGAGCATCGGGCCGTAGTCCTTGCCCAGTCTCTTGCCTATGGCGTCCGATGTAGGAATCGTTTTCCGTCGGCGCTTGTTGATGCTGTCAACCATTGACCACGAGACGATGTCTCCTGGAACTAGGCTAGACCCCGCAGAGTCCAGAACACGCGTCGAGTTCGTCACTGATCGAATTACGGTCTCTATGAGCCGCTTCTTTACCTGCTTCCCCTGCCCAGCGTACGCATCATGAAGGCTGTTGGAGAGGTACTCCTGCGTCTCCCTTAGCCCCTTTCGCTCCAGGAGCTCTTGCGGTCTTATAAGTCCGGACGACAGAGGGTCTCCACGATTCACCTTGTCTCCGGCCTTAACCCTGAGCGGGTTGTCCTTTCCGACATGGTGCCTGGTGCCAGCTATGTATACGTAGTGGCCGCCGGCCGGGGCCTTGCCTATCTTCTCGACCTTTCCGCTCTCATCAGACAGCGTGGCCTTTCCGGCCAACGTCTTTGGCATCTTCAAGAGCTTGTCGATAGCCGCGAATCCGCCGATGTCGAGTCCAGTTCCAGCGACTCCGCCAGTATGCTTGGTGTTCATCTGCATCTGCGTGAGGGGCTCCGCCATAGCAGACCCAGCCAGGGCACCGATGGCGTCTCCAATATCTGGAGCTTGCCCGCCCTCTCTCAGGCCAAAGCAGGTAGCGCATATCCCTTGTGGCTTCTGGCACCTGAGAGGCGTTCGCACCTCAATACTATTAACCCGCCCCTTCTTTAGGGCTGCTGTGACTTGAGGAGTGACGAGCGTCCCGGCCTTGTACCCGCCAGCCTTCTTGGCCAGATACCTGTCGAAGACGCTCTGGTCATCGGTGTCAAAGACGATCCCTTCGCCAGCTCCGCAGTCTTTTGCAGAAATGACAGAGGATATCGAAGACGCCATGAGGTCCTTCTGAAACGCTCCTGGCTTTGATGTCTGGAGAGACCTGTCGATGGTTCCCTTTCGAGCTCCGTACAGGCTCGTCCAGTACTGAGAGAACGGAAGACCGTGGGAGAAGTTCTTGGTTACCGGGACTGGGATGATGTGGCCTCTTGCATCTGCGAACAGCCCAGGAATTCCCATGATCTGCTTACTGTTGGCCCAGCTGCCCTTGCCTCCGGACTTGAGCATCGTGAAGAAGCTGTTGCCCGACTTCTGGTGCTTTTTCTCCAGGATGGCCAAGAGCCTCTTGTCCGCCTTTGAGTAAGCCGCCACCTTCTGCTGCCTGGTAGTTGCCTTACTCGCCTCTTTTCTGGCGGCGTCGAGTATTGCCTTGCCCTCTTTCTCGTCGAATTCAGAGTCAAGATCATCCAAGCCAACAGTGAACCCGATTGCGGTTGCGTGTGAGTCGCCTAGCCTCTTTAGCTTGTCGATCACCTTTCCGTAGTCCTTGCTGTGGTCGGCCGCGAGGCGACTCATGAGGTCGCCCATCCCGCCCTTGTCGAGCTCTCCTGATATATCAAACCCATCTGGAAGGATGGCGTTTATCGACTTGATTCCATCCTTCGACTGGCTCAACAGGTAAAGACCGGTTAGCGCCTCCTGCCCAGGAGAGAGCATGATCCCATTGTCCCTGGGATTAAACAGGTGCTTGCTGGGAACCATGCCGCGAGCCTCCTTCAGCGCGGCCCCGAGAACAGGAACATGCACAGACATGGCGTCGCCATCGAAGTCTGCGTTGAACCCCTTTACGACCAGGGGCGGGATCTTGATCGCCTTGCCTTTTGTTATCTGAGGCTGGAAGGCCATGACGGAGAACTTGTGAAGCGACGGAGCTCTGTTCAGAAGGACAAGTCGGTTCGCCATGACGGCGTCCAGGGCACGTCTTGCGACGACAGACCGATTGTCGATATCAACCTTAGAGTCAGCCGGAGACCTTCCAGTCTTCCTTAGCTCGTCCATCAAGAAGGGCCTGAACAGGGTCCACGCCATCTCCTCTGGAAGCGCAACCTGGTCAACGCCAAGAGATGGCTCGGGAATGATAGTCCCTCGACCAGTCAGCTCTTGCGTTCTGCTCAGCACCTTGGCCTGGAAGAAGCCCTCCTTGTTCCTGGCACCCTTAACCTCCTCGAGGAGCCCCTTCTTCTTCGGGTTGTAGTACTTGATCGGCTTGCCAACGCCCTGAACCGCTTTGACTGACTTGTAGAGATCTGCCCTCAGATTGACCTTCTCTTCGTCGTCGTCCTCGAGCAGATCCATCACAGGATCTTTCAGTTGAGCGCTCACAACGCCAACGTCTCTATACAGCCAGTTCACTGGGGAGATCGTCAGATTGCCGTCTGGGGTCGGATATATCGGCCTGTAGATCGGAGGAAGAACAGGAACGTTCTCCATCATGTAAGCCTCTGACGGAGACATCTCATGTTCCTTGAGAGTCTTCAGATACCGTATCTTCTTGTTCAGGTTGTCCAGCCTGTCCCTTCTAGCGGTCTTTATCTCTCGCTTCGCCGAGGACAGGTCCTTGTCAACGTCGATAGAGTCTAGAAGCCTCTTGATCCCAGCCCCGCCCCTAGCTCCGTCCCTGTCCAACTGGCCCTCGCCGTTGACTCCCATAGACCCGCTGACCACAGACTCAAAATCCCTCTTGGAGAGGCCCGTCAGCTTCTTGATTGCGTCTTCAAAGAGTGGGTTCGGTATCGCCTCGGCGAGGGAGAGGTGTGACCACTTTGTTCCGCTTGGCCCCATTCCCCCCGTCACTTTCTTGCCAACGAGCCCATCGTCGTCCTCGAGCAGATCCTTTGCCCGCATGAACCTTGGACGCTTGATCTCGCCGTTGCTCATCTTCAAGACTTCCGAGTCTCTCATCGGACGAAGGGACAGTGCGCTGCCGTTTTTTTCCACCTGAACGCCGGTTGCCTTGATCATCTCGATGAGCTTCTTGTAGGCAAACGTTGGATTCGGGCTTGGCGGAAGCCTGCCGGACTCTATGGCCCTCCAGAACTCGTCGTTCCTATTCGACTTCCATACGGCCATTTCTTGAAGATTACTGCGAGCTCCGTGCGAGAGCATCGAGTAGAAAGTCAGCAGGTCCATCGCTTTGCCGCCACCGCCACCGCCCTTTAGCGGCCTCTCGTTGACGTCGTAGTTCCCCTGGTATCTTGCGCTGAAGTTTGCCCCTGCCTGCTTGTAGAGCTTCAGGAAGTACTGGTTCCCTACAAATGGGTCCCTGGTTGCCCCAGTCTTGGGGTCCACGAACCGCATCTTCTTGCCGGTCCTTGGGTCGACGAGCTCCTCAGTGTCCTTCACGCCAGCTCTTGATAGGCGGGCTTTGATCTTCTTCAGCTGATCGTCTGTGTCGAAGTTATTGACGATGTAAGGGTTCTTCGGGTCCGATATCTTCCCGATGGCAGTCTCGTAGATCTGCCCTATGTTGATCCTGCTTGGGACGCCATGTGGGTTCAATAGAACGTCGACCGGGCTACCGTCCTTGGTCTTTGGGGCTTCTTCGTCTGGGATGATCTTGACGATGATTCCCTTGTTCCCGTGCCGACCTGAGAGCTTGTCTCCTATTTGCGCCGGCTCTCTCGTTTTTACGTAGACGGTGACGTTGCCTCTCTTGTCTTTTGCGACATCAGTGACAACCCCGCCCACGTCCTTGTCCCAAACAACCGCCTCGCTGCTGCTGTACGGCCTGACCAATGTTCTTGATAGGCGCCCCCAGATCATGTTCTCCTGGTCCAGGCCCTTCTTTCTGAGCGCAGCCACCAAAATGTCGCCTGGCTCGACGTTAGAGCCAACCTCTATGACTCCCTCGCTGTTCAGCTTCTTCTCGTTCTCTGCCGACAGCATGCTCCCGAAGTATCCCTTGAACCTGGCGCGGGACAAGACGACGTCTGGGTGATTCGTGCTTACAGACTTCTTGTGCATGTGCTCAGAAGTCAGCTTCTTTGCCGCGCTCTCTGAAATCACAATTCCATCTTCGTAGTTGTAGCCATCGTATGGGACGAAGGCGGTGCTCAGGTTGGTTCCAAGCGCCAGGGTCCCGTCAGACGTGTAGTTCGAATCGGCGATGAGGTCCCCTTCGCCGATCTTGTCTCCGGTCTTAACCTTCAGGTCGTGGTGCAAGAACGCCTTCGAGTTGAGAGGGAAGTTGTCCCAGAGGTCAATCCGGTGCTTTTTCCCCTTCTTGTCCTCAATGGTGACGCTGTCCTTGGACACCCGCTTAACCGTTCCGGACACTGGAGACCTAAACGAAAAATCCTCTCCGATCAGCTGCTCGAAGCTCTGCTTGGTCCCCGTCTTCGACTGAACCCGTGGAGCCTCTCTGTCTTTCAGCGGAACGGCCTGGGTCATCATCCCGGCGGCCATCAATACCCGGTTGCCATTGTTGTTGTGCAGGAATGGAACAAGGTTTGTGGCCATGCCAAACACGGCCTTTGCCGACGGAAGAACGTAGTCGACCTGGCTAGCCGGCACCTCTTCGATCTTTCCGTTCTTCATTACGCGGACAGATCGGCTCTTGAACTTTTTAGCTGACGGGTCCCACTGATCTGCAAAGGCCACGGACGCCGAGTGAAAGGTCTTCGCGTCGATAGTCGTTCGCTTCTTGTCCTTGACCCTCAGGACTCGGCTCTTCAGCTTGTTCCCGTCTTTCACTATCCCAATCGGAAGATGGAGAGATGCTCCGACCTTGTCGGACTCTGGCGTGTGAACCGGGTCGATGAATCCAAGATGGGTTGAGTGGATCGACCTGGTGCCAACCCCGATCGCATGTGCGTTCTGTATTCCACCCTCGCCCATGATCGTTACGCCAAACTGGTTGGAGATCATGTCCAGTGGGTTGGTCTGGTCTGGCGTAGACGACAGGTCTGTGTTCGTAAAGAATGTTTCGACTGGCTTGGCAAAGGTAGCGGGGGCGATAACGTCCTGCACCCTCTTGGCCTTGTCCAGGTCCAGCCGACCCCTGAGCTTTCTCAGTATCCCGGTTGAGTTTGTTCGGATTCTCTCTGGAAGAAAGTCTTCAACGGAGTGAATCGCCTTGAACACCAGAGAGTCTCTGTCGTCCGGCTCTCGCTCTTTCTTGTGGACAGCGAGAAGCTCCTTCGAGCTTGCGACTAGCGCATCGCCAGAAAGCGTCTTGTAGGCCTTGCCGAGGGTGATCTCTGTGACTTCCGGATCTACCTCTGCATTGTCAAAGAAGTCCTTCAGGCCATCGCCAGCACCCTCAAAGTCTTTCGCCTTGATGCCGGCAAGAGACGAGGCCGCCCTCTTGGCAACTCTATCCATCTTCTGCGCAGACCTGGCCTTGTTCTCTGCCCAGATCTCATTCCCCCAGGCCTTCTTCATGCTGGTGTCGGAAACCCCTATGGCCTTTAGGATCGGGTAGAGCTCTACAGACCCCTGGTCGATCTTCAGCTTGAAGAGCCCGCTCTCTGGGTTCATGTCAAGCTCGAGTCTCCGCCCCCTGCCGCCCTTTTGTATGTTGAAGAGACTCTTCATCTCACCATTCTCCTTCTCGACGGTGAACACACCGCCTCGAAGTCGGAGCTGGTTGCTGACCTGGTAGTGCTTACCGCGGACAAGGAACGACCCCACCCTGCTCAGAACGCGCGGAAGGGTCGCTAGCTTCATGCGCCTCTTGTCGATGATCTTCCCGTCCTTGTCTACGAGCTCGAGCTCTCCGTAGACAGGGGCCCCAACCGTCTTGCCTCCCAGAATGGCCTTCTTCTCGTCCTTTATTGTCATGGTGGCGGAGTCGTCGACCTCAACGCTCTTCAGCCTGAGCGTCTTGGTTTTACCCTGCACAGGGAAGACGGACTCGATGCCCTCCACAACGGAGGATTTCATCGATTCGTATTGGCTGTCGTAGTCGAACGTCTGCGTCATCGCGAAATCTTACCTGGTGGTTCGTGGGTATAAGAAGCGTGGCGCATGAAACGCCTTCACACTACCCCACAAGGAGGATCAAATGAACGAAGAGCCAGTATATTCACCACGAGGAATGGGAGGAACCGTGAGGAGAATTGAAGCTGCTTGCTGGGACGAGCCGCAACGCAAGAAAGAGCGCAACCGTGACGAAAGGGATGACAAGAAGTCCCCTGAGGGAGACAAAGGGAAATGATCAACTGGGCTATGAAGGCTGTGAATGGACTCCTCTCATTTTTGAGGGGTCTGATCGTCAAGACCGCGAAGATGCTTGTTGCTTGGGGGGCAATTGCCCTCGGCCAAGGCGTTGCAACTGGACTGGTTGGGATAAGCACTTCGGTGCTTGGCGCCGCGAAGGACCACGCCAAGGAGGTTGGAGCGTCCATGTCGATCTCCTCTCCCGTCAACGTGTTCAGCACTGGGTCCTCATCGGCCTCAGTGTCCAAAAGACAGGAAACGCCTGGGTATATGGCGGCTTTTGTCTAGAAGAGACAGTTGGCCTCGGTCGACTGGGAGTACCCGGGAGCATGCATCTCGGGTACTTTTTAGCCATGGTTGTGCTGGGCTACCTGGTTTCTCACAAGGTCCACAGCGGAAGGAACGTACTTGTCGCCGCATCCCTTGGGTTGATACCAAGTAACTGCGATGAAGATTCTTCCGTCTGCTTGCCACCTGTGCTCGTGAAGCTTTATCTCGACCGGAGGGATAGCAGTCTTCCGTCCAGTTAGGCGCGTCTCTGCCATCAGCTCGTTGTACTTATCCTTATCCTCGCCCCTGTTGAGGTCGAAGATGCCCGTCCGGTGCTCCTTCTCCTCGAGGTAGATATCGTGGGGATTTACATCGCTCCACTTCAGGTCTGATGTCGTTGCCATAGATCACCTACTACATTGTTGGGGTGTCACGCATTGGGGCCCCGCCCTCTGGCATCGGCCTCATGTCGGCGCCCTCTATGAGGTACGGGCTCATCATCTGCCACATGTGCGGCATTGTGGCCTGTATGTGCTGCTCATATAGCACCCTGTCCGTCGGAGCCATAGACCTGAGCCTTGCAGCCCACTGAGACGCTGTCCCCTGTGGATCGATTGTGAGTGTCCCCTCTCCGCCTGGCGTGGAGAACTCCTGCTGGTCCATAGGCACAGGCCCCTCAGAGCCCTCTGGGGGAGCTTCCTGGCCCGGAGCCATGCCCTGGCCCTCTGGAGCCATCTCAGCGCCCTCTGGCGGCATCCCCTGTCCTGGCGGCATAGGCTGTCCCTCTGGCGGCATAGGCTGTCCCTCTGGCGGCATAGGCTGTCCCTCTGGCGGCATAGGCTGTCCCTCTGGCGGCATGCCTCCAGGCGGCACCCCCTGTTGCATCTGTTGCATCTGCATCTCGAGTTGCTGCAACTGCATCATGGCCTGCATCTCGGATGCCTGGTCCTGTGCGAGTAGTGCGCGATGCTGCTGTGGGTTGACCGACTTGAGGAGCGTCTTCTGGTGCTCTTGGGCATAGACCTGTTGCTCTGCCATGACCTTCTGGCTTCGCCCTTGGTACATGGTCTGTATTAGCAGTGACTCTCCCTGGGCTCTCGCCTGATCCTTCATCAGCCGCTCATTTACCTCAGCCTGATCCGACATCTCAGATCGAACCTCTTCCATCATCTTCGCTGAATCGAAGCCAAGCTCCTCGTGCAGCGACTTGGTTGAGACCTTCTGTGAGGCATTGAGCGCCATGACCAACTGCTTCTTCTGGATGTCGTCTGCCATCTTGAAGTCGCTGAACCTGACTGCGACATCTGGAAGATCGAACCTGTCCCGAAGCATGTCCTTCAACCAAACCAGGAATCGCTTCATCAGCTTCCTGTAGATCAGGAAGTGGTTTTCAAGCATCCGAAGGCTTACAGAAGATCCAGTCCATGAAAGGCCACCAAACACAAATTCCTTCGGCACGCCCATTCCAGCGGCAATCTCTGAGATCACAGCGTCGATCTCAGGCCCCAGAAGCATCGCCCGACCGTCTCCACCAACTCGAGCGGTTCCAATTGGAATAGGAAACACTGGCTTGTAGTTCTTGTCTTTTCGGTGGCGCTCAATTGCGGTTTCGATGTGGGACCTGACCGTAGACAAGTCTGTGTGCTGAAATGGGTTCGCTGGTCCGTTTGCGGTCGGGAACAGTATGTCCATTGGGATGATGTGCCCAACTGCGATCTGCTCCTGCGCCTTCCTTAGGACATTGAGATAGAAAACACGCTTCATCGAGTGGATGATTAGCGGCTTGCCCCACCCCATGTCGCTCTCTGCAAGCGTGGGGCGCTTGAAGTGGAATATGTTGTGCTTCGCAAGCTTGACCGCCTTGTTCTCCCTGATCGCCTTCAGGAAGGTCATCGGCAGGTCGTTGATTATCTCTGGCGTCCCGGCCTTGACCTCTTTCTTTAGAGATGCCGGTATCTGGTACCTGTAATAGGACTTTCCAGACGCGGGGTTGTACTTGATGGATATGTTCTCTGGGTTCCATCGAACCAGGTTGATGTGCTCGATTCGTTTCAGGGGAATGTCCTCTATGTCGAACACACCTGCCGTGCCGCACTTCGGGCACTTGCCCTTGATCTCGATCTTGCTTGTGACCTTGTAGTCCACCTCAGAGATTCTCGTTATGTCCTTGCATCTCTTGCACTTGAGGTGACGAGTAAACGGGAAGTAGACGCTTACAAACGCGTTCCCGTAGCAGAAGTGGTCAAGGCCGATCTGAATAAGGAACGACCTGATATCGAGAGTCTCGTGAAACAGGTTGGACCAGATGTCCCGAACCTTCTCGTTGTCAGTCTGGAACAGAACGTCTGTGATTGGATACTCGGCGATCTTCTGGACCGTCGATCCGATCATCGCATCCGTGTAGTAGATAGCCCTTATCCACTTGAACAGCTCCTTGATCGAAGGAGGCATCGAGTAGTGGTCGAGCCTGAAAAACGGATGTGGGTACGAATAAGCTCCGTCACCTGGCCTTAGCGGATCGTGGGTCATCTATTTCTACCTCGGCAGTCTTCGGAGAAGGCCCGTAATGAAGTTGACGGCCTTGGTGGTTCCGCCAGCAACAGGCCCCTCTGCCGCACGAACAGCCCGCATTGGGGCGCCTGCCGACTCTCTCCTGAGTGATTTCCATGCAGATCCAAGATCAGCCCTGGCGCCAGTCCTGGCCCTCTCCCTCAGGATCTGCTCGCCTTGCGTCCGGAGGGCTCCTGGCTTTGACGGATCTATCGCGCCCTTGCCTAGGGTCCTAAGGAGGTCCTCAAGCCCGGCATACGGCACACCACTTAAAACCGGCCTACCAAGGATGTTTGTTTTTAGGGGCTGCAGCTTTACGGGAGACGATGAGAACCTCTGCACAGTAGAAGGCTTGCCATCAGACCATTTAACAGACGCGCCGACTGGCGTTCTGGCTATAGGAGAAAGGGTCGAGAATCCGCCGACCATGTCCCGTATGTTCCTTTGAGCCGCCGCATAGGTAGGGCTTCCTGGTGGCCCAGACGCAGACAGCGCAGCCATGGAGTTGTCGCGAAACACCTCAAGTAGCGCGACCCTCTCTGACGCAACCATCCCAGCGTTCTTCAGGCGGGCTTCTATAGCTGGAATAATATTCCTGTCGAGGCTCGTCGCTGATACTGCGGAAAGCTTCTCGATCTCCTCAGCAAAGGATATGGCAACCCGGCGATGCATGATCAGTCAAGCACCAGCTCATGCGCGCCAAGTCCGCCACCAACTCCGAGCATGGCTTGCTCCATTGGAGTCCGCCCCTTCCACCACTCCTTGAATCCGGTGCCGCCGCCCTCTGCCACAGCGCCCTCTGCCGCTGGGGCTGCGCCTGCCGCCGGTGCTGCAGCTGCCTCTGCCCTTACTGCGGCCTCTGCCTCTGCGCGCGTCGCACCTTGCGCCATTGCCCTTTCTACGGCCACTGCCTCTGCTCTTGCTGCTCCACCAGCCGCCGTCGGAAGACCGATACGTCCGGTGTTTGCCAACTGCCTCGACAGGCCGGCCTCTCCAAGCATCGACATGTTCCAGCCCTCGGCAGCCATGAACTCTGCTCGGGCAGCTGGGGTCATGCCCTTCATGGTCGCCAAGGTTCTCTGGGCGGCCGGCGTGACGGCCTGTGGGTTTCTGGATGCCGCAAGGGCTAGGTTCTCGTATGCATGACTAGCTGCCCTGACGTCTGCCATAGACGCTTTCCCGCCAGCGAGAACTCGCTCCGAAAGAGCCGCTGGCGTTTGCATCCCGGCAATCGAGCGCTGCGCACCAGCGATGTTAGCGCTAAGGCCTCCTCGACCGCCAAGCAACCCAACGTCGCCAGCGACGCTCTGGACTGCCGGGGCTGCGCCTGCCGCCGGGGCTGCGCGTGTCGACCCCGCTCCGGCGGGATGTGGCGCCATCGGCCTTCCGGCTGGGGCTGCGCCTGCCGCCGGGGCTGCGCGTGTCGACCCCGCTCCGGCGGGATGTGGCGCCATCGGCCTTCCGGCTGGTGCTGCGCGTGTCGACCCCGCTCCGGCGGGATGTGGCCTGGTCGCCGGCTGCGCGCCGAACGGCGCCATCGGCCTTCCGGCTGAGGCTGTGCCTGCCGATCCCGCTCCGGCGGGATGTGGCCTGGTCGCCGGCTGCGCGCCGAACGGCGCCATCGGCCTTCCGGCTG